>Ga0209269_1000035_pt1 | contig 287418 bp, 269 predicted proteins | sample MTBAKMMethaMetaG_FD_187455 | JGI IMG/M metagenome (GOLD analysis project Ga0209269, IMG submission 187455) | Enrichment culture microbial communities from Arthur Kill intertidal strait, New Jersey, USA, that are MTBE-degrading - MTBE-AKM (Arthur... | ecosystem: Environmental > Aquatic > Marine...
CATCGTTGCCGGTGACGCCTGTGACCGCGGCTCCTACCTGTCCGAGCTGGCCAGAAACATCGGCGATCTCTGCTTCGACGACCTCGACGCCCCCGTCGCAGTGCTCGGCTCACGTAACTGGATCACCCCGGCCTTCGAGCTCGAAAACGACTTCTTCCCCCAGGCCAGCTGGTTTTTGGACATCTGCCATGAGCGTGTCCTGCCGCTGCCGGGCTACGTCGCCGAGAAATCCTTCACTGACGTCGAGATGATCCGCAGAAACAAATTCGGCGTCTGAAAATTTAACCTCTACAAGCGAAAGCGCCTCCCTGCACGGGAGGCGCTTTCGCGATGATCATACACATGTGGAAATCCTGGATTGGAGTCACTGGATTGACTTCTCTGCAGCTTCTAACGTTGCATAGCCATATCGCCGGGCGGTTTCGCTGAGCACTTCCCTGACCATGTTTGTCCCTGAATCCTTATACTGCTGGACCATCCGGCTGTAATTCTGCAAGGTTGTCAAGGAATAGGACAATAATTCACCCCTCAAGTATGTCAGCACGGACGTTTCACCAGGAGATCGAACCTCAGTCTGGCTGATCGCACGGCCATTACCAATCAACCGGGGGAAAAGGCCGGCCAGCTGCTCATACCATTGGCGATGGATCTCGATAATGGGTTCGATCAGGGCCAGTTTTTCCGGATCAACAGGTTGTAACTGATCTGCAATCGCCTGAAAGCCCTCCGGATCAGTCTCCATCATCATGTAGCCATATTTCTCAGCGACTAGATTGATGCCCTTAGCCTCTGCATCAACCAGGTCTTGCTCATAGGTCGCGAGAGTTTTTTCATCCCAAACACAGAACTGGCTTTCGCGCATGATCTTGAAGGTTGTAAAGTCATCCTGGCACGACGCACGGCCGTCCATATTTTGAACAGAATCAAACATTGGATATTCCAGGTTAATGATTCGTTCGATTTGAATGTCCATCAAAAGCCTCCTGCAAACACGTGCATGGTCTTGATCTCCGGATTTTCAATTCGGGCCAAGATCCGTGGCCAGTGTGATCCAAGAAAATCATCGTCGCTATCCGACAAATTTTGCCGTTTGAGCTCGGCAATTAGCAATTGGCAGATCTGTTCGATCTGATCGACAACAGGATGTTCGACAAGAATTGTTTGTCTGGCGAGTTGGTCCAGCAGCGGATGGGTAGCATTCAAAACAGGCAACTCCTTTAATCCATGATGCACCCATTTGGAAAAGGGCGTATACCGGCGATTGAGCAAGTAGACCACGGAGCACGTCGCCTGAATGAATTCCGATAGAGCGAGCTGGGCTGCGACAAGCTCGCCGCGCTGGATAGCCCGGGGCACGTTATACTGGCCAGACTGCGCTATGGTGGCGCAACGCTTGGCAATCAGCTTGAGCCGGATATCCTCTGGGTAAAAAGCTAGCAGCTGATCCCGGATGCGGGTGAATTCACCCAGTGGGTCGTGAAAAATCTGGCCATTCGTTGCTGTAGCCAAAAAATGCTCCGGAATTTGCAGCCAGTCCATCAAGGTTTGCGGACCCTCTGGATGACCGGTGAAGCGGCGGTAAAAATCTGACTGTCGCAGCACGCCGATTCGTCCACCAGCCATCTCTCCTGGCACTTTTTTCGGAAAGCCCAGAAAATCACATGGAAGCTGATCATACTGTTCCTGAAGCGAGGGTCCGATTTCCTGGTAGTCCTGGTCCGTCAGCCAGATGGAAAAACCCGCCCCCCAATCGTGGTCCCTGGAAATATCATCATCATATCCGAAACACTCGGAGCCTTCTCCGACCAAACCACAGGTCATCCTTTGAGAATAAGCTGCAAAACAGTCTTCAATCATTGGCTTGCCATGAGTTAGGAAATATTGGTAAGACAGGGTTAAGCCATTCATCTTAGTCAACCAGATGCCGGAGCCAATTCCTGGTCTGGATCGTCCTGGCATGCTCTTCCCCCAGGATCAGCCGGCACGTTTCGAAAGCCTCTGTTGCCATCTCAACTGCTTGTTTGGTATTTGCCAGTTTATCTTCTACTCTGGATAAATTGAAGCAACTGATGGCGTATTCCAAGTTCCTGCCAAATCTTTTATAAAGCTTTTCTTTGATACCCATGTATGCTTCTTTTGCTTGTGAGAATTGGCCTGCTTGAAACAGCAAACCGGCTTGCTGATTCAGAGCGGACCAGTAATGAGCGTTCTCCGGATACTGCTTCAGGATTTCAAGCGCTTCAGTGATTTTATTCGTGGCTTCAGTCAGGTCTCCCAGAGCTACATGAATAATGGACAGATTGACAGCCGCAATGCCCCGGTCCATTTCTGTTTCTGGCAGTGTCACAAGCTGCTCGACAGACTCATTCAAATGATCCAATGCCGAGACATAGTCTTTCCGGTCGATCTCGACGAGGGCGAGCGTGTTGAGGATCGAGGCAAACAGGTATGGATCGTCAAGATGATTTTCCCGGATCATGGACAGACATGTATTGAGATGCTGGATTGCTTGCTCATAATCGCCTTTTTGGCGGAGAGTGCCTGCCAGATTGCTCCGGGTTGTGACAGACTCGAAAGAGCCACTCCCATACTGATAGACCAGATGGTCCAGTGCTGTTTCAAAGCAAAGGACCGATTGTTCATAATCACCCAAAGTCCGGTAGAGGCTTCCTTGTTCGTTGAGACAGGCAAGGCTGAGTTCAGAAATCCGGCCACAACAGGAAACCCCTGTGTCGGCAATCTGGGCAAGATACGCTTCAACTTGCTGCAAATCATTCGTCTCGTACAACTGATCTAGCTTTTCGTAAAAGTCTTGAACTTCCATAGTGCCATCACTCTATTTCGTTTGAAATCAATATTTAGATTTATCGAAAGTATTTTACTTCCTTTTCGTAATAATTTCAATTATTACAGACACTCACGTGTCCGGCGGCCGGATCTCGCCAACCGGGCCATCCTTGAAAAATCCAACCGGATGGATCACATGGTCGTCTTTGGGGTTGATCCGGCCCAGCGCAGTGTCGCAGAGGGTCACGGCGCGCCGGACACTGCCGGTGCCAAAGCGCAGCCGGATCTCATCGAGGGCCTCCTCCAGCAGCTGCAGGCGCAACTGTAGCGGCTCGTTTTCAAACAAGCTCAGCTGGATGCCAGTGGCGGCATCGACCAGGTCACAGCCGCGCACCCCGATGCTGCGCAGCGGGCGCCGCCAATCCCAGGCTTCTGTAAACAGGGCCATGGCCAGGCGGGCGATGTCTGATGACAGGTTGCTCGGGCGGTCGAGGTGCGCCTGGCGCTCGAAACTGTCCAGCTCGACGTCCCGGACATAGATCTGGACGGTCTGGCATTTGAACTGGTGCTGGCGCAGCCGGCTGGCTACACTTTCGCTGAGGACAAAAAAGATCAGGGAGACGTCCTCATTCGTCTCCAAGTCGCGGGGCGTCGTGGTGCTGTTGCCAATGCTTTTGACCACGGACTGGTAACCCGACACGGTGACCGGTGAGCTGTCCTGGCCATTGGCAAAGCTGGAGAGGACGTCGCCCCATTTGCCCAGGTACGCGTGCAGGAAGGAAGGCTCGAGCTGGGCCAGCTGGCCAATCGTCCGCACACCGAGGCGACTGAGCTTGCGTTTCGTCGCAGGGCCAACGTAGAGCAGATCGGAGGCAGGGAGGGGCCAGACCCGCTCGCGGAAATTAGCCCGGCTGATCACCGTCGTCGCATCTGGTTTTTTGAGGTCGCTGCCCAGCTTGGCAAAGACCTTATTAAAACTGACTCCGACGGAGGCGGTCAGGCCGAGCTCTTCCCGGATGCGGCAGCGAATCTCGCTGGCGATTCGTTCCCCCGTCAGACCATGGTGGCAAGTGCCGCTGACATCCAGCCAAGCCTCATCGAGACCAAACGGCTCGATCTGGTCGGTATAGTCTCCATAGATGGCCCTCACCTGGTGGGCAAAATGGAGGTAAAGCTGGAAATTGGGCTTGACCACCAGCAAGTCGGGGCATTTCTGCTTCGCCTGCCATAAAGCCTCGCCGGTCACGATCCCGCAGGCCTTGGCCGGGTAATTCTTGGCCAGGACGATGCCGTGGCGTAACTGTGGATCGCCACCCACAACCAGAGGAATCCGGCGCAGGGCCGGGTTGTAGAGGCACTCCACCGAGGCGTAGAAATTATTGAGATCGGAATGCAAAATGACCCGGTCAGCCACGACGATCGCCCCCCCTAAAGCAAACATATGTTTGCTTTAATTTTAACAGGGCGGTCTGCACCTGGCAAGGCTGTGCAGTTACCATTCCCAATAGCAATCTTCGCGCAAACGTGGCCACGCGTCCGTTCCTTCTTTGTGGTAGAATCAGCTCGATACAGTCTCAGACAGGAGTCGCCCGCCATGTTCGAGCACGACAAGCTGGTCCAGTGGGCCATTGAACTGCAATCTCTGGCCCAGATCGGGCTGACCTACACCACTAATGTCTATGACCGCGAGCGATTTGAGCGCATCCGGGAGATTGCTGCTGAAATCATGAGCGAGAAAACCGGCCTGGATCTTTCCCAGGTAAACGATGTGTTTTGCAGCGAAACCGGTTTCCAGACACCCAAGCTGGATACCAGGGCAGCCATTTTCAAGGATGGCAAGGTCCTGCTGGTCAAGGAACGCATCGGTGGCACCTGGTCGATGCCCGGTGGCTGGGTGGATGTCGACCAGTCGATCGCCGAAAACACGATTAAGGAAGTCTGGGAAGAAGCCGGACTGGAGGTCACAGCCGATCGCCTGGTGGCCCTTCTCGATCGCAACCGCCACAACACGCCGCCCTATGCCCATGGCATCATCAAGGCGTTCGTTCTTTGCACCGTGCAGGGCGGATCCTTTCAGCCCAATGCCGAAACCGAAGCCAGTGATTACTTCGACCTCGACCAGTTGCCGGACCTTTCGCTCGGCAAAAACACGGAAGCCCAGATCCGGCTCTGTGCCGCAGCGGCTCAGGATGAACAGTGGCATACTATCTTTGACTAAAGCTGGAAGGCGGACTCATATCGGCCTATGAAACACGATCGTCACACCATCATCAAATGGATCAGCAACTCCCTGCTTGCTCTGGGTGCTTTCATTGGCGCTGTCACCCTGATCGGCACCTACCGCCTGGCCCGTGAGCTGCCGGCTGGAGCCTGCCCGTATACTTCCCAGAGCCGGTCCCTGCTTTATCTGGCCATCGTCCTGTGTGTCGCAGCTCTGGTCCTGTCATTTTTCGAAGGGCACGACCAGAAAAAGAAGTAGCCGGTTAATCGCCGATAATTTTGACCAATACCTGCTTGGTCCGCTTGCCGTCAAATTCACCGTAGAAAATCTGTTCCCACGTGCCAAAGTCCAATTGACCGTTTGTGATGGCGACAACGACTTCGCGGCCCATGATCGTCCGCTTGAGATGGGCATCAGCATTGTCTTCGTAACCATTATGATCATAATGGCTGTATGGCTTTTCAGGAGCCAGCTTTTCAAGCCAGCGCTCAAAATCACGATGCAGGCCCGATTCATCATCGTTGATGAAGACACTTGCAGTGATGTTCATGGCATTGACCAGGACAAGACCTTCCTGGATGCTGCTCTCTTTTATACACTGCCGCACTTGGGGCGTAATGTTCACAAAACCACGCCGGGTTGGGAGATTGAAATTCAAGACATGACGGTAACTTTTCATGGTCATCCTCCAGGAAATTTTTGGCCACCAGCGTTCAGGCCCATTATTTTCCAGCATACCGCAGAGCTCGCAAGGCCGGCAAAAGAATTTTTGTCCCGTTTGTTCGCAGAAATCTCGGAAATTGATCACAAACACCACATTTTTTGTTCATATTTCATTGTTATGCTTAGAACATAGCAGTAGAAAAGCACTGCTAAACGAGAGCAAAAGATCCTCTTCATGATCTCCTCCTTTTCTCCTCCTTCGAACAAAGACCCCGGGAGTGGTGACCCGGGGTTTTGTTTTGTGCGTTCGCTGACCGGGGTCTTTCACCCCGGGAGTGGTGACCCGGGGTTTTGTTTTGTGTTGGCTACCCGGGGTCTTTCACCTCGGGAGTGGAAAAGCTGCCGATTTTTCGCTAGTTTTTTTATCAATTCTTGACCCAGTCCGTGAACTTTTTATTGTCATTTACGGATCCAAGTGCTACGATAAGAAAGGATTTGCAAGATAGTAGTTACCAACTTGCATTTGCAAGCTGGTTTATTTTTTCTTGCGACGACAATTGAATAAAGGGCCTTATGGCCGAACTGATTCTCCATTTTTGCACCTAACGGAACCTCGGGGAACGAGGGGTCCGAAGCAGGTAATATTATTCATGTTGGAGGTTTTTAACAATGGCGTTAAAAAATCAGTACATGATCGATCTCTTGGAGACGGTCAAAAAAAGAAACCAGGCTGAGCCGGAATTCATCCAGGCTGTGACCGAGGTTTTCGAATCCCTCGAAGCGGTCATCGACCGCCGCCCGGACCTCGTTGAGGCCGGCATCCTCGACCGCATGGTCGAGCCTGAGCGCCAGATCATCTTCCGCGTCCCGTGGGTTGATGACAAAGGCAAGACCCAAGTCAACCGCGGTTTCCGCATCCAGTACAGCTCCGCTATCGGCCCCTACAAGGGCGGCTTGCGCCTGCATCCTTCTGTTTACCTCGGCATCATCAAGTTCCTCGGTTTCGAGCAGGTCCTCAAGAACAGCCTGACCACCCTACCCATGGGCGGTGCCAAGGGCGGTTCCGACTTTGATCCGAAAGGCAAGAGCGAAGGCGAAGTCATGCGTTTCTGCCAGAGCTTCATGACCGAACTGTACCGCCACATTGGCCCGGACTGCGACGTCCCGGCTGGCGATATCGGCACCGGTGGCCGTGAAATTGGCTACATGTATGGCCAATACAAACGCATTGTCAATCAATACACCGGCGTCCTCACCGGCAAGGGCCTGACCTATGGCGGTTCCCTCGCCCGCACCGAAGCCACCGGCTATGGCCTGTGCTATTTCACTGAAGAAATGCTCAAAGCCAATGGCATGAGCTTCCAGGACAAGATCGTCTCGATCTCCGGTTCCGGCAATGTCGCCATCTATGCCACCCAGAAGGCCACCGAGCTCGGCGCCAAGGTCGTCACCCTGTCTGACAGCGACGGCTACATCTACGACGAACGCGGCATCGATCTGGCTCTGGTCAAGCGCCTCAAGGAAGTCGAGCGCAAGCGCATCCGTGAATACGTCAAGTACCATCCGGAAGCCAAATATGTCGAAGGATCCACCAACATCTGGGAAATCCCCTGCGACATTGCCCTGCCTAGCGCCACCCAGAATGAAATCGACAAGGAAAGTGCTGAAATGCTGGTCAAGAACGGTTGCTTCTGCGTCGCTGAAGGTGCCAACATGCCTTCGACCCCGGAAGCCATCGAAGTCTACCTGGCCAACAAAGTCCTCTATGGCCCGGCCAAGGCTGCCAACGCGGGCGGTGTTGCCACCTCCGGCCTGGAAATGTCCCAGAACTCGGCCCGCCTGTCCTGGACCTTCGAAGAAGTCGACGCCAAGCTCAAGAACATCATGGTCAGCATCTTCAAGTCCTGTGAATCCGCCGCTGCCGAATATGGCATGCCGGGCAACTACATGGCCGGTGCCAACATCGCTGGATTCCTGAAAGTCGCCGAAGCGATGAAAGCTCAGGGCTGCGTCTGATCCAAACAAAAACCTGAAAATTGCAAATTTAATCTTATGAAGAGGCTGCCGCAAGGCGGCCTTTTCTTTGTCGTTTGCTGGAGCCAGACAGCCGCCAGGATCATTTGGTGCTAAAATGATCTGGATAACTCAATCAGGAGGACTATGACATGCGAAAAGCACACGAAGTTGACTTCCAGATCCTGGGCGATGATCTGCAGTTTGTCGAGATCATGCTCGACCCGCGTGAAACGATGCTGGCGGAGGCTGGTGTCATGATGTACATGGACAGCGCCATCACCATGGATACGATTTTCGGCGATGGCTCATCGGGCGGCAGCGATTTAATGGGCAAGCTTTTTTCAGCCGGCAAGCGCCTGCTGACGGGGGAAAGCTTGTTCATGACAACGTTCACCAACCAGGGATCCACGAAAAAATGTGTTGCGTTTGCAGCGCCTTACCCGGGCAAGGTGGTCCCGTTTGATTTGTCTGAATACGGCGGCGTACTGATCTGCCAGAAAGATTCATTTCTGTGCGCTGCGATGGGTATCTCGGTCGGCATCGCTTTCCAGAAAAAAATCGGAGTTGGGCTGTTTGGTGGTGAGGGGTTCATCATGGAACGCCTCGAGGGCGACGGCCTGGCTTTCCTCCATGCGGGCGGGACCATCATCCGCAAAGATCTCCAGCCCGGCGAGCAGCTCAAACTCGACACCGGCTGTCTGGTTGCTTTGACACCATCGGTTCATTACGACGTGCAATTCATCGGCAACATCAAGAGTGCCCTTTTCGGCGGCGAGGGCCTGATGCTGGCCTCCCTGACCGGACCTGGAACCGTCTGGCTGCAATCCCTGCCGTTTTCACGCCTGGCCGACCGCATCGTCGCTGCCAGCCGAGTTGGCGGAGGACAGAAGAAAGGGGAAGGCAGCCTGCTGGGTAATATCGGCCTGGGCACCTTCTTCGGCGATAACAACTAGACTGTATGGCGAGAAATACACCGATATGACAAAGACCCCTCCGGACTCAAGTCCGGAAGGGTCTTTGTTACATGCTGAAACCGTCTGCTACTCGTAGCGAAGAGCCTCGATCGGATCGAGTTTGGCGGCTTTGTTGGCAGGATAATACCCAAAGAAAATGCCGATGGCCATCGAGAAACCGACTGCCAGGGAGATGTTGCCGATCGACGCTCTGGCCGGGGATTCCAGGAAATAGGCGCCTACAGACCCCAGGACTAGACCCAGCACAATCCCGATTGCACCTCCGATCAGGCAGATGATCATGGATTCAACGATGAACTGGATCCGGATCGAGCTATTGGGTGCACCCAGCGCTTTACGGGTGCCGATCTCGCGGGTGCGTTCGGTGATTGAGACCAGCATGATGTTCATGACCCCAATTCCGCCCACGAGCAGAGAGATGGCTGCGATCAGGGAAATGGCAATGGTGATTGTACCCAGGACATCATTGATGGTATCTGCCATGCTCTCCAGGCTGAAGGCCCGCACGACATAATCAGGGTTCTTGTCATAATAAAATTTAAAGAAGGCTTCAACCGTGGGGGCAAATGCGACCGCATCCGTCGTGCTGGTGGTCACAAGGGTCAGACTCTGATAGCCAACCGAGCCGGTGCGGTGCACAGCGGTGTTCAGGGGAATGTAAACCGAGGTGTTCAAATCTGCATCTGCTTCCATGCTGGGATTGAGGGACGACTCTTCGTATTCGTAAACGCCAACAATGGTGTAGCGATCGGCAATGCCTTCAATGACCACATCGATCGTCTGACCCAGCGGGTTTTGTTTGCCAAACAGGTTGTCCACCAACTTGTCGGACACGACTGCGACCTTTTTGAAAGATTGGGTTTCTTCTGCAGTCAGGAAATGGCCACCCAGAATAGTCAGTTCATTGGCTACTGTGAAATCGGCATTGACACCCGTCAGTGTCAGGTTGGCATAGCGCTGGCCATCCCGGGCTTCGCCGATTCCGACCGTTTCGATCAGGCTGACGGCCTCAATGCTGTCTGGAAAAGCAGCTTTGAGATTTTCGAGCATTTCGGTTTTGATCAGGTCTTTGTCAGCTGCAGCGTTGCTGCCATTGCGCAGGGCCTGGACAAATACTGGGGCGCGGCTGATGTCACTCTCCCGGGCCTGGATGGTGACCGCAACATTGCGTGCGCCAAGGGACTGGATATCCTCGCTGATGCTGCCGCTCAGGGAGTCGCCTACAGTCAGGATCCCGATAACGGAACCGATGCCGATGATGATGCCCAGCATGGTCAGGAGGGCGCGCATTTTATTGGCCATCAGGCTGCTGATCGCCAAATGGATGTTTTCCCAGAGGTTCATGCGTGGCCCACCCCCTTTCGGTCATCAATGATCTGGCCGTCCCGCAAGGTGACGATGCGGTCTGTCTCCTTTGCCAGGTCAGGGCTGTGAGTGATCAGGATGATGGTCTTGCCCTGCTCAGCATGCAGACGATGGAAGATGTCCATAACCATTCGTTCCGTAGCGGAATCCAGGTTACCAGTCGGCTCGTCGGCTAAAAGGATCGCCGGATCATTAGCCATGGCCCGGGCAATGGCGACGCGTTGTTTCTGGCCACCGGACAATTCATTGGGCTGATGACGGGCCCGGTCAGTCATGTCAACCATGGCCATCAATTCCTTGGCGCGTTCATGGCGCTCATGGCGGGAAAGGCCGGCATAGAGCATCGGCAATTCGACATTATGGAGCGCCGTGGAACGTGCGATCAGGTTGAAATTCTGGAAAATGAAACCAATCTTGTGGTTGCGGATGCGGGACAATTCGCGGTCATGGAGGGTTTCAATGGCCACGCCATCCAGCGAATACGAGCCACTGGTCGGCCGGTCAAGCACGCCGACGATGTTCATGAGGGTCGATTTGCCGGACCCGGAGGCTCCGACGATGGCAACAAACTCGCCACGCCGGATTTCCAGATTAATCCCGTGCAGGACTTCGAACTCGTTGGGGTGGCCGATAAAATAGCTTTTGCGCACCTGTGCAAGTTCGATCATGTTGTCAGATGCCATTTCAGCCTCCAAAGGGACCGGCTGGCATGCTGGAGTCGGCGACGTTCTTGCCTTCGGGATCATTGAGGACAACAAGGTCTGGCTGGACCTCTGGCCCGCTGATTTCGACAAAATAATCAGTTTCCATACCGACGGTCACCGGTACTTCATAGCGCGTCACACCATCTTCACGCAAAGCGATCACAACGGTCTGGCCAGCTGCGTTGGTCGTGATGGCGTCGTATGGGACAGCAAACGTGGCCGGGCGGCTTTCCAGGACGATCGTCAGCTTGGCATTCATGCCAATCCGGAGGCGTTCATCCGGCTGGTCGATCCGGACGGTGACGGTGAAATCGCCATCGGTGTTGATCGCGGTCGGCGAAATACGATCGACGGTGCCACTGAGGATGTCGGAACCGGTGGCATCGGTTGTGAACTGGACAGCCTGGCCTTCTCTGATCAGGGGGATGTCATACTCGGCCACAGTGGTTGACAGCTCGAGGGATTCGGTGTTCTGGATCACGAAGACAGCGCCATTGGCCCGCACACCGAGCGTTGCCAGGACTTCCGTGATGGTGCCGCTGACTGGGGCTGTGATCGTGGCGTCCTCCAGGTTGTTCCTGGCCGTGGTCAGCTGGCTTTCGATCGATGCCGTGCTGTCGGTGAGTTTCGTGTTGGTCAGGGCATCGGTGCGGGACTGGATGGTCAGGTTGTTGCTGCGCTGGATGTTCTCGAGGTTTTTAACCGCCTGGTCATAAAGATTGTACTTGGTTACGAACGCAGTGGCATAGGTGTCGTAGACATCGTCGTACGCTTCCTCAAATTCGTCTTCCCAGATGTCGTCCTCGACGTCTTCATAGATGTTGTCGTAGTCATCCTCTGCCTGGTCGAGGGCCGATTCAAGGGCTACCAGTTCGGATTCTGCACCGGAAAGTTTGGATTCGAGATCGCTTAATAAATCAGTTAAGTCGGCTGAAGTTAATAGATATTTGGATTTCAATGCTGCCAGTAACGCATCACCTTCAGCTTCCAGGACATCAAGTTCAGCATTTAGAAGAGTTGTATCTTCAGGCGGTATAGCTGCAAGTGCTTCTGCTATCTCAGCTTCTTTGGCTTCAATCTTCGCAATCATCGCTTCAACCAAGGCAATATCTTGCTCCAGACCATTGATCGTCGCTTTTTTACTCGTCACCGCAGACTGTGCAGCCGTCACGACCGCCTTGGCATTGACCACTCGTGTGTTAGACGCCACAGCCGCATCGGCGGCCGGTCCAGCGCTGCCACTGGCCTTGTCATCTGCCTCGTGTTTCAACCGCTCAATGTCCTTGGCTGCCTCATCGATGGCGTCCTGGTAGGTATTGGTGTCAAGCGACAGTTGATCCTTGGCACTGGACAAATTGCGCTGGGCCTGGCTGATCTGGGCGCTCCGCAAGCTGGATGTGGTGCCCAGGGAATCTTCCAGATCCGCAATGCTTTGTGCGATGTCGCGGGTGTCCAGCTGGGCCAGGAAGTCGCCGGCAGCGACCCTGTCGCCAACCTCGACGGCAATTTCATTGACTTTGTAGGCGAGCTGGGTATAGACCGTATGCGTGTCGGTGCTTTGGACCACACCTTTGGTGGTGATCACCCGATCGAGGTCCTTTTGCTTGAGGACCGTGACATTGGTTTCCGGTTTGGCTGTGGATCCGCCCTGCCGGGTCAGGAATACGGCACTACCGATGCCGGCGATAAGAGCCACCACGATCAGGATAACCAAACCTTTGCGGTGTCTGCCCAGGAAAAGTGAAAATCTGCTCACAATTGACTCCTCCAATTTACTGCTGTTGTCTTGTGGACCTTAAGCGTGCCAGACTTTGGTAAACTCGAGATAAACAATCCGTTCCTTCCGGGTCAACCCGTCATCTGTTCATAACCTGAACGTGCGAGTTGATCTTGAGTTGATCATTCGGGCTTACGCTTTTGAATATATAGTTTACAGCAATAATGGACATAAATCAGAAACACTCGAAACAAGAAAGGGCCGGTGAGCCATGTTTAATATTCTGGTAGCCGAGGATAACACCAATACACGGAAATGGCTGGCAGCTGTTCTCCGGACCAATGGCTTCAATCCGATCCTTGCTGAGGACGGCCAGGCCGCTCTGGATCTGCTGGACCATTACCCAGTTGATTTGCTGATTGCTGACATCATGATGCCCAATCTGGACGGGCTGAACCTGACCCGCCAGCTGCGGGCCAGTGGTTCGACTTTACCGGTCCTGATGCTGACAGCCCTCCAGATGCCTGAGGACAAGCGGCAGGGCTTTCTTGTCGGCACCGATGACTACATGGTCAAACCGGTCGATGACGAGGAAATGATCCTGCGGATCCGCGCGTTGCTCCGGCGGGCCCGGATCGTCAGCGAACGCCGCCTCACGATCGGGCCGGTGATCCTGGACTATGATGCCCTGTCGGTCAGCCGGGAGGGCCAGAGCCAGACTCTGCCCCAGAAGGAGTTTTATCTCCTGTTCAAGCTGCTTTCGTATCCGGATGTCATCTTCACCCGGCTCCAGCTGATGGATGAAATCTGGGGCATGGATTCCGAGACGGACGACCGGACCGTCAATGTCCACATCAACCGCCTGCGCGAACGGTTTGGCAGCTGGCCGGAATTTGAAATCATCACCGTCCGTGGCTTGGGCTACAAAGCCGTCAAACGCGTATGACGAATGGGAAAAGACAACAGAAGATCCCTGGCAACAGCCGAGTGGCTTGGCGGAAAAAAATCCCCTCCATGGTCCTGGCCCTGACCTTTTTTGTGTTTGGCATCCTGGTTGTGACAGTCCTGCTGATTGGCCTGATTGCGGGTGCCCTGATCCATTTCGACTTGGTTTCATTCCGTGGCGAAAGCCATGGCGGATTGCTGAGCGGCCTGATCATGCTGATGATCTTCAGTGTCGTCATCGGCACCTCGCTGGTGGCCATTCTCGGCCATGTGCCCCTGCGGCCGATCCGCAAACTGAAAAAGGCCATGCGCGAGGTGGCCAGCGGCAATTTCGCCGTCCGGGTCAGCCCCTGTCCGGTCCCTGAACTCAACGAGCTGATCGACGATTTCAACACCATGACCGAGGAGCTAGGCAGTGTCGAGGCCTTGCGCAAAGATTTCATCAACAATTTTTCCCATGAATTCCGCACCCCGATCGTCTCCATCAAGGGCTTTGCCAAGCTCCTGCGCACCGGCACGCTCAGTGCATCCGAGCAGGCCGAATACCTCGACATCATCATCGATGAATCCGACCGGCTGGTCCAGCTGTCGAGCAATGTCCTCGCCCTGTCCCGCCTGGAGAATCAATCCACGGTGACCGGGCAGACCACCTTCCTGCTCGATGAGCAGATTCGCCGCTGCATCCTGCTTTTAGAGCCGCAATGGCAAGGCAAGAAACTCCAGGTCGACGTCGAGCTCGAACCGGTTGAGTGCCACACCAACGACGAGCAGTTGCGCCAGGTCTGGCTCAACCTGATCGGCAATGCCATCAAATTCACACCCTCCGGTGGACAGATCCAGATCCGCAACACCAGATCTGGCCAAGTCACGGTTTCAGATACAGGCATCGGCATGGACGAGCAGACCCGGGCCAGAATTTTCGAAAAATTCTACCAGGGCGACACCGCGCACGCGATCAAAGGCAACGGCCTCGGCCTGGCTCTCGTGAAACGGATCCTGGACCTCTGCGGCGCCGAAATCGAGGTCAGCAGTGAACTTGGAAAAGGATCTTGCTTCACTATCACATTACCGGAAAGCATGCTGCTTGCAGCCGTAAGCATGAAACCAGTTGAATTTGAGAAATGGTGATCGAACAGGCTTATGGAAAAGTCTGTCCCCCTATGCTGAAAGTATAAAGGATGCACACACATGTTCTTCATCGGAATCTTTGGAATTGATCATGCGAGCAAGGATCTAGGCACGGAAAATACTGTCACCTGCCCAGCTTGCGGAGCCTACACCCATTTCAAGCTGCGCAAAGAATATGACTATTTCCACATTTTCTTCATTCCGGTTTTTCGCTGGAATGTCCGGGAAATCGCTCAGGCCCATTGCTGTGGGGCTTTGCTGGAGCGCGAAGGAGACACATGGCAAGTCCTTGCCAAACGGACAGATATCTGTCCTACGTGCGGCCGGCCGATCGATCCAGAAGCGGGATTCAAGTATTGTCCCTGGTGCAGCCATCCGCTGCGATAAAGCAGACTGACTCATTCAATCTCATGTCCAGCACCAAAGCCTTCGCCGACAACTTCACGCGCTTCAAAGACAATCATGAAGGCCGATTCGTCGATGTCTTCGACGATGGTCTTGAGTTCAGGGACTTGCTTACTGGATAGAACGCACATCAGGACGTCTTTTTTATGCCCGGTGTACATCCCTCGTCCGGCGAGTGACGTCACGCCACGGCTGATTTCATGCAGGATCCGGTTGGCGATTTCGCCAGCTTTGTCGGACACGATCAGTGCGGTGCGGGTGTAGTCAAACCCTTCGAGCAGGATATCTACGGCCTTGGAGGTCAGGAACATGGCGATGAACGAGTACATGGCCAAAAGGACGCTCGGTTCAGCCGAATTGCGGTAGAAGACAACCGATGCCAGTACGATCGTGGCATCAAGAATCATCAAGAACTGGCCGGTACTGAAGCCCGGATGCTTGCGTTTGATGACAAATGCCAGGATATCAGTGCCGCCGGTGGTGAATCCGGAGCGGAAGATCAGGCCGGCACCAATGCCAAACAAGACGCCGCCGAAAACGCAATAGAGTAGTGGGTCCGGGCGGCCATTGAGTAAGGGGCGGTTGATGTAGGCCTCAAACCAGGGCGCCATGGTCGGTGCGGTCAAATCAATGACCACCGAATAGGCCAAAGTCCCGATCAGGCTGCGCCAGGCAAACGAGCGACTGATCTTGGTAAAACCGAGGGCAAAGATCGGCACGTTGAGCAGAATGACCAACACGCCCAGTGGCAGATGAATCCGAGGTAAAGCCAGCTGGTAGATGATCGTGGCGATACCGGTGACACCGCCCATGGTCAGGCGGATCGGCACATAGAAGACATTGACTGCCATCGCGGAAATCAAGGAACCAAGGACCAGCTGGAACAGATCTTTGGCTGGCGGGATGTAGCCGGTGCGTCGCAGTCGTTTTTTACTTCTCTGTGTTGCTGTCATAGGTCTTTTCCTCCTGCTCGGTTTATTGTAGCATCACAACCGTCATCTATGTTATAATCTCAGGGCATCAGCACGCGCCGTGTCTGATCTGCAGCCGATCGCTGGTCCTGTGCGATGTGGCCCGTGAACCCCGTCAGGTCCGGAAGGAAGCAGCGGTAAGCGGTCAACCGCATGTGTTACAGCAAAGCCTGCGACGGCTGCAGGTCAGACATGGCGAATTTATTTCCCCGGAGGTCCGTGCATGTCCTATCTGGCCCTCTATCGTGAATGGCGCCCCCGCACCTTTGATGAGGTCGTCGAGCAAAAACACGCGGTTTTTGCCCTGCGCCAGGCGGTGATCAGCCGCCAGATCGCCCATGCTTATCTGTTCAGCGGCACCCGCGGCACAGGCAAAACCACCCTGGCCAAGATTTTTTCCCGGGCTATCAATTGCCTCGACCCCCAGGATGGCAACCCTTGCAACCAATGTGAGATCTGCCGCGGCGTGCTCGACGGTTCCCTGCTCGATGTGGTCGAGATGGACGCCGCCTCCAATAACAGCGTCGACAACATTCGCCGGATCACAGACGAAGTCAACTTCATGCCGTCCAAAGCCCAATACAAGGTCTACATCATCGACGAAGTCCACATGCTCACCCCCGGGGCCTTCAACGCCCTGCTTAAAACCCTGGAAGAACCCCCCGCCCATGCCGTGTTTATCCTGGCAACCACCGAACCACACCGCATCCCGGCAACGATCCTGTCGCGCTGCCAGCGCTATGATTTCCGCCGCATCCCGGTCGAGAGCATCACAGCCCGGTTGCGCGAGATTGCCGCAGCTGACGGGATCACCATTGACGCCAGTGGTTTGGAAACCATTGCCTCTTTTGCCGATGGGGCCCTGCGTGATGCGATCAGCCTTTTAGACCAGGCGCGCATGAGCTGCCAGGGGACCATCGTCCGCGATGACATCCTGGCCCTGGCCGGTCTGACGAAAGATGACGCTTTGCTCGAGCTGGCCGATGCCCTGATCCGTGGCGATGCAGCGGCCACTCTCGATCTGGTTGATAAATTGGTGATGGCCGGCCGGGACATGGCCCGCCTGATCCCTGATCTGGCCCAATTGTTCCGCAATCTCCTGGTCTGCCAGGTCTCGGACCGGCCGGAACGCCTGATCCAGACCACGGCCGACAGCCTGGCCCAGATGAACCGTCTGGCCCAGATCGCCTCCCAGTCTCAGCTGATGGCTTGGATCAAAGGACTCTCCAGCCTCTCCGGCGACCTGCGCTGGGCTACTGATACCCGTACGATTCTGGAAGTTGGCCTCCTGCGTCTGGTCAGCGAAACGACTGTCAGCAACACCCCCGCGCCCGTGGCCAGGGATTTGAGACAGCCACACCCGGAAAAGACAGCCCCAGTGGCACCAGTGGCACAGGCAGCCAGCCGTCCTGCTGAACCCGTCGCACCAGTGGCAGCAAAGACAGCGGCGGTAGCGGCAGAAAAACCTGCGCCGATCGCTGTGGCCACACCTGAGCTACCGGATGAACCACCGCTGCCAGAAGAGCCTCCGTTAACGGATGATGAGGCGCCATTACCAGAGGCACCGCCTTTCGGTGACGAAGCGCCAGTTGCCCCGGTCAGTCAGGAGTCTGAATCAACTCCCGCCCCGGCCTTTGATGCTGCCGAGCTTTGGCAGCAAGTCCTGGGCAAATTGGGCGATACCGGGCAAATGACGCTGTTCCTGTTTGGCCGTGCCGCCAAGGTTCAGTTGCCGGCTGCGACCACCCTTCAGCTTGAGTTTGCCAGAAAAGACCAGGTGCATTATGATGAGTTCCGTTCGGCAGGCGCTCTCAAGATCCTGCGCGACATTCTACAGGACCTGACCGGACACGTGTTTGAAGTCGATGTGATCCTGGAAGGCCAGGCCAATCCGAAGAACTTAGACCAAGCCGGGGGACAACCATCAGGTGATTCCCAGCCGGAATGGATCAGCAAATTACAGCATTCAGCCGAGGCATTCGGCATTCCGATGACAATGGAGGATTAACGAAAATGGCAAAAGGACCTCGTGGTGGATTTCCCGGCGGCATGGGTGGAGGCATGGGCAACATGAACCAGCTGATGCAGCAAGCTCAGCGCATGCAGCGTGAAATGGAGAAAGTCCAGGAAGAAATCGCAGGATTGACCGCAGATGCCACGGCTGGTGGCGGCGTCGTGAAGGTCACCGTCAACGGCCAGAAACAGGTACAAAGCCTGGTGATCGATCCGGCAGCCGTCGACCCGGAAGATGTCGAGATGCTCCAGGACCTGGTCATGGTCGCAGTCAATGAAGCGCTGCGTAAAATGGACGAAATCTCCGAACAGCGGATGGCCAAAGTCACTGGCGGCGCCCGCATGCCGTTCTGATCCATCGATGGCCCGCTATTCACCCACGATTGCCAAGCTGGTCGCTGAACTCGGCAAATTGCCAGGCATCGGCAGCAAATCTGCCCAACGCCTGGCTTTCCATTTGCTGGCCCAGCCACAGGACCGTGTGGAAGCTCTGGCTGCAGCGATCCTTGAAGCCAGGCGCACGACCCGGCTGTGTTCCGTCTGCTGCAACATGACCGACCAGGACCCTTGCGACATCTGTGCCTCTTCCGGACGTGACCGCACCGTCATCTGTGTGGTCGAAAATCCACGCGATGTTGCCGCTATGGAACGCATCCACGAGTACAAAGGGCTTTACCATGTCCTGCACGGGGTCATTTCCCCCCTGCAGAATATCGGGCCGGACCAGATCCGGCTGCGAGAACTCCTGGCCCGCCTGCGTTCCGATGAAACCATCACGGAAGTCATCCTGGCCACCAATCCGACCGTCGAAGGCGAAGCAACTGCCCTCTACATCGCCCGGCTCTTGAAGCCGGCCAATATCCGCACGACCCGGATCGCCCACGGCATCCCGATGGGCGGCGACCTCGAGTACGCCGACGAAGTCACCCTGGCCCGGGCCATGGAAGGGCGGCGCGAGATCTGAACAAACGCCCATCACGGTCAGGCCCGAGTGAAAATCGTGTTATTAGTGACTAAAAAACCTTGTGATGGTGCGTTTTCAATCAGTTTTTGTGTTATAATTTCACAAAACACGGTCGTTGCAAGACGGCCCTTTTTTTGACATTTTTCCAAAGGAGACGAAAGCCCATGACGAGATACATTCTGCAGCGGGCGATTGCGATGATCCTGACGCTCTTCGCGATTTCAACGATCACGTTCTTCCTGATGCATGCGATCCCCGGCGGTCCATTCACCCGTGAAAAGCCCTTGGAGCCAGCGATTATCGCAGCCTTGAACGAGAAGTACCACCTCGATGATCCTTTGTTCAAGCAGTATACCGATTACATGGGCGATCTGCTGCGCGGGGATTTCGGTCCTTCATTCAAATTCCGTGGCCGCACGGTCAATGAACTGATCGGAGCCGGATTCCCGATCACCGCCAAGATCGGCATCCTGGCCGTACTGGTCACGGTGATCCTCAGTGTCCCGATGGGAATCATCTCTGCCCTGAAGCAGAACAAGTGGCAGGACTACTCCTTTATGTTCCTGGCCACGCTCGGCGTCACCGTGCCAGGATTCGTCCTGGCGTCTGTCCTGATCTATGTCTTCTGTGTCAAACTGGGCTGGTTCCCGGTCATCTGGAGCACAACCGCCACAGGCTGGCTGTCCATCTCCCAGTACATTCTGCCCATGATCGCCTTGTCTGGCTATTCCATGTCGTTCATCACACGCCTGATGCGTTCGAGCATGCTCGATGTCATTGGCCAGGACTACATCCGCACCGCCCGGGCCAAGGGGCTGTCGGAAATGCGAGTCATCATGGAGCACGCGCTGAAAAATGCCATCCTGCCAGTCGTCACCTATCTGGGACCGACGATTGCCGCTCTGGTGACGGGCAGTTTCGTCATCGAGAAAATGTTCACCATCCCGGGTATCGGCTACCAATATGTCGACAGCATCGGCAACCGCGACTACACAATGATCATGGGCTCCACCATTTTCTACGCCGCCATCCTGATCATCTTGAATTTCCTGGTCGATATCATCTATGGCTTTATCGACCCACGGATCAAGATTGGCAACATCAAGGAGGCTTGAAGCGATGGAACTCAACCAGGAACTTTTCACCCCGATCCAGGAAAGCGAACGGATCAGCAGTGGCATCGTCCGGCCCAGTGTCACCTACTGGCAGGATGCCTGGCGCCGTTTCCGCCGGCACAAACCAGCCCTCATCGCTGCGGCGGTTCTTCTGGTCATCATCCTGGGGGCGATCATCATCCCGTTCTTCTACCCCTACACCTATGACCAGCAGATCCGCACAGCCCGCAACCTGGCCCCCAACCTGCAGCATCTTTTCGGTACCGATAAGCTCGGCCGTGACCTCTTTATCCGTACGGTTTACGGCGCCCGCATCTCATTGTCGATCGGTATTGTCGCCAGCATCATCAACCTGACCATCGGCGTCATCTATGGCGGCATTTCCGGCTACATCGGTGGCAAAGTCGACAATTTCATGATGCGCATCGTCGATGTCCTCTACAGCATCCCTTTGATCTTGTACGTCATTTTGCTCAAAGTTGTCTTCCAGGACACCATCAAGGCGGCCTTTGAGACCACTTTCCTGCGTCACTTGAAATATCTCGGTCCGGAACTGATCCTGATCTACGTCGTGCTCGGTTCGGTCTATTGGGTCGGCATGGCCCGCATGGTCCGCGGCCAGGTCCTTTCAATCAAAAACAACGAATTCGTCCTGGCAGCCCGCTCAATGGGTGCTTCCGGCTGGCGGATCATCATGCGCCATCTCGTGCCCAACACGGTTGGCCAGATCATCGTCACCGTGACGATGTCGATCCCGGGTGCCATTTTCACCGAATCCTTCCTCAGCTTCATCGGCATCGGTGTCTCGGCCCCGATGGCCAGTTGGGGGTCCCTGGCGAGTGATGCTTACAAAGGTCTGGCCAGTTATCCTTATCTCCTGTTTTTCCCAGCCCTGGCCATTTCGGTAACCGTCCTGGCCTTCAACATCATGGGTGACGGCTTGCGTGACGCGCTTGACCCGCGGATGAGAAAGTGAGGCAGCGCACGTGAACGGCAAATCTATGGATGCAAACACACCGGCAGCAGATATCCTCCTGGATATCCGCCAGCTGGAAACCACCTTCTTCACCCATGTCGGACCCGTCCAGGCGGTGCGCGGCGTTGACCTGAAAGTCGAACGGGGCGAAGCCGTCGGTATTGTCGGCGAATCGGGCTGTGGCAAGAGCGTCATGTCGATGTCGATCATAGGCTTGGTAGCCAACCCTGGCAAAATCGTCGGCGGCCAGATCTTTTTCAATGGTCAGGACCTGGCCAAGATGGCCGACAAAGACCTGCGCAAAATCCGCGGCAATAAAATCGCGATGATTTTCCAGGATCCGATGACCTCGCTCAATCCGGTCAAGAAAATCGGCGGCCAGATCATGGAAGTGTTGCACCTGCACCAGAGCATTTCCCGGGAAGATGCCCGTAAACGGGCCATCGAACTGCTTAACCTGGTCGGCATCCCCAGCCCGGAGAGCCGGCTCGACCAATATCCATTCGAATTTTCCGGTGGCATGCGCCAGCGGGTCATGATCGCCATGTCGCTGGCTTGCGACCCTGACCTTCTGATCGCTGACGAGCCGACCACCGCCCTCGACGTCACCATCCAGGCCCAGATCCTCGAACTGATGAGCGACCTCCGAAACAAGATCAACAGCTCGATCATTCTGATCACCCATGACCTCGGTGTCGTGGCCAACCTCTGCGACAGCATCCGGGTCATGTATGCCGGCAAAATTGTCGAAGAGGGCAAGACCCGAGACATTTTCTATGAACCGCGCCACCCCTATACCTGGGGCTTACTTAATTCGATCCCCAAGATCAATATCGAGGAAAAGGAACGCCTGATCCCGATTGATGGCCAGCCACCGGATCTTTTGAAACCACCAGCCGGCTGCGCTTTTGCTGAACGCTGCCCTCATGCCATGGCGATCTGCCAGCAACAGCAGCCACCGCTGATAAAGGCTGGCCAGGGTCATGAGCATCGTGCCGCCTGCTGGCTCAATCACGCCCAGGCCGAGGCAGTTGCCGCACCGCTTTTTGCCGCCCAGACACAGCAGGATAAATTGGAGGGGCAGGCATGAACCAGGGGGACATTCCAGTCATGAACGAACAAGCCAAGTCTGGTACGGGCAACCGCGAGGTCCTGCTCGAAGTCCAGAATCTCAAGAAATATTTCCATGTCAGCCGTGGTTTTGGTCGCACGGGCAAACTCAAGGCGGTCGATGATGTTTCATTCCAGATTTTCAAGGGCGAGACCTTCGGCCTGGTTGGTGAGTCCGGATGCGGCAAGACCACCATCGGCCGCACGATTGCCCGTCTTTACAAGCCCACCGCCGGTCTGATCAAGATCGGTGGCACGGATATCGCTCACCTCAACCAGAAGCAGCTGCGGCCCTTCCGCAGGAAGATGCAGGTCATTTTCCAAGACCCCTATGCTTCGCTCAATCCGCGCATGACTGTTGGCGACATCGTCAGTGAGCCGCTCGACATCCACAAGATCGCAGTCGGACCGGAACGGCAAAAGAAAATCTACGACCTGCTGGAGAGCGTCGGACTGACCAAAGAACACGCCAACCGGTTCCCGCATGAATTTTCCGGCGGCCAACGCCAGCGCATCGGTATTGCCCGTGCCCTGGCCCTGGAGCCCGAGCTGATCATCTGCGACGAACCGATTTCCGCCCTCGACGTCTCGATCCAGGCCCAGGTGATCAACCTGCTCGAGGATCTGCAGAAGGACAAAGGCCTGACCTACCTGTTCATTGCCCACGATCTGTCAATGGTCCAACACATCTCGCACCGCATCGGCGTCATGTATCTCGGTCATCTGGTCGAGCTGGCCGAAAGCCGTACGCTTTACGACGAACCGCTCCACCCCTATACCCAGGCACTTCTCTCCGCCATCCCCGTGCCGGACCCAGACGAGACCTCGCGTCGCAAGCGGATCATTCTCGAGGGCGACGTCCCCACGCCGATCGATCCGCCAGCTGGCTGCCCCTTCGTCACCCGCTGCCCAAAAGCCTCGCCACGCTGTAAGGAAGAGCGGCCGCCGATGGTTGAAACCAGGCCTGGCCACTTTGTCGCCTGCTTCGTTGTTAATGAGAAATTTGTCACGGAGTAACCCTATTGCATAACGCGACGGACCACATCAAGGCTCCTTGATCTTGCTCAGATTTTCGCTAAAAGGTGGCAAGACAATCCCGCGTTCCGTCACAATTGCGGTGATATTTTCCGCAGGTGTGACATCAAAACTCGGATTGTAGGTTTTCACCCCGGCCGGAGCGATCCGTTCGCCGTTGATGATGGTGATTTCTTCACCGTTGCGTTCCTCGATCGGGATGTCCTGGCCGGTCGGGCAGGCCCAATCAATCGTCGGTGACGGCGCAGCGATGTAAATAGGAATGTCGAAATGGCGGGCCAGGATGGAGAGGCCAAAGGTACCGATTTTGTTGGCTGTGTCACCATTGGCGGCGATCCGGTCACAGCCGACAATGACCGCCTGGACTTTGCCCTGGGCCATGACGACAGCTGCCATGTTGTCGCAGATCAGGGTGGCATCCACGCCAGCCTGGACCAGTTCAAAGGCGGACAGCCGGGCCCCTTGCAGACGAGGTCTGGTTTCATCGACAAATGCTTTCAGCTCAATGCCTTGCTCCTGGGCGACAAAGAACACGGAAAGTGCGGTCCCGTACCCAGCGGTGGCTAAAGCCCCAGCATTACAGTGGGTCAGGACAGTGTCACCCGGTTTAAGCAGGGAAAGAAGATTTATTCCGATCGCCCGGTTGATGGCAATATCTTCCTGATGGATGGCGATCGCCGTTTGCTCGAGTTCGGTCAGGATCAGGTCGACGGGCAAATCGCTGCAGGTGCGAGCCTTGGCCAACATGCGATCGATCGCCCAGCTCAGGTTGACCGCAGTCGGCCGGGACAGGGCCAGCATGCGGCCAGCGCTCTCCAGTACAGCATAGAAGGTCTGGAAGTTGCTTGAGGGAGCCTGGCGGGCCGCCAGGACCATGCCATAAGCGGCTGCGACTCCAATTGCCGGAGCACCCCGGACTACCATATCGCGAATGGCGACCCCGACCTGTTCGATCGAGTTCAGAATGCGGTAGGTGATTTCACCAGGCAGGAGCGTCTGGTCGAGCAAGACCAGCATGCCGTCCTGCCATTCCAAAGTTGTGACGGTTTCCATTTTAACGGCCTCCTGTCATCCGACTCCTGATAGTTTATCGCATGTTGTAACCGATTTGCCAGTGCTGGTCTCAGGGCTGGCACGCTGGCTGGAAATTTCTGTGTTTTTCACGGAAACAAGCAAAGAGTAAAAAAAGAACCGCCCCAGTTTTCACACTGGAACGGTCCTTCGGTTGGATTTGTCGTGGAATCAACTGGTTCTTGCGAGATCTCTCTTACGGGGTCTTGTAGCCGATTTCGTTCAGCAGGGCTTTGGCTTCTGCGATGTCAGCAGCATAGTCGCCACTGCCGAAGTAGTTGCCGCCGTTTTCACGGAAGTCGCCGCCGTCTGCGTCAGCCATGCCGTTCGGGACGAAGGCGTAGGCAGGCAGGGCATTGTTCTGGGCGACTTCGATGACATAGTCGCGGTCGATGGTCAGGGCGAGGGCTCTTCTAAACTTCGGATCCTGGAGGATTTCCGGGTTGCCTTCACGCGGCTGGACCTCGACGCTGAAGAAATAGGTGCCGATGATCGGCTCAACATTGTACTGGCCAGTCGCTTTCATCGCGTCGGTTTCTTCAGCTGGGAAGGATTCAGCGATGTCGAGCTCTTCGGTCTTGAAAGCGGACAAGGCAGCGGCGTCATCGTCGGTCAGCTTGAAGATCAGCTTGGTGCCAGGCAGGCTGGCCGCATCAAAGTACTTGTCATTCTTTTCCAGAACGATTTCGTTTTTGATTTCGAACTTGGTCAGCTTGTAAGGACCGTTGGAGATCAGGGTAGCCGGGTCATTGGCCCAGGCATCCGGATTCTTGGAAACGACGTCTTCACGGACCGGGTAGAGGGTCGGGAAGGCAGTCAGCTGGGTGAAATAGGGGGTCGCTGCCTCGAGGGTGACTTCGAGGGTCTTGTCATCGATGACCTTGACACCGAGTTCTTCAACGCCGAGCTCACCGGCATTGATCTTGGCCGCGTTCTTGACGTAATAGACCTGATAGGCGTACTCAGAACCGGTGGCCGGGTCGAGGGCGCGCTTCCAAGCGTAGACGAAATCACCGGCCGTGACAGGCTTGCCGTCCGTCCAGACTGCATCATCACGCAGGTGGAAGGTCCAGGTCAGGCCATCTTCGCTGATGTCCCACTTCTCGGCGACGCCGGGGACGATCTCGTTCTTTTCATTCTTCGTGGTCAGGCCAGTGAACAAGTGCTGGATCGTGACCGCACCGTCGGTGGCATTGTTCAACTGCGGGTCCAGGGTCGCCGGGGTGGCGCCGAGGTGGTAAAGGATCGGCTCGCCGCCGTCCTTGGTCGCCCAGGTGAACATCATGTGGCCGAGCAAGGCGTCATGAACGTAGTTTTTGACTTTGCCATTGTCGAGCCAGACATTGGTGTAATAGTAGACCGGGATGACAGGCATTTCTTCCATCAGGATCATTTCAGCGTCATGCATGGCCTGCATGCGGACGGCGGGATCGTTGGAAGACTTGGCCGTGGCGATCAAGGCGTCGAACTCGGGGTTTTTCCAGTCGGCGTCGTTCTGGCCGCTCTCCGAAACCCACATGTCCAGGAAGGTCATCGGATCGGTGTAGTCACCGAGCCAGCCGTGGCGGGCGATCTGGTAATCACCGTTGTTGCGGGTTTCCTGGAAGACAGCCCATTCCGAGTTCTCCAGGGTGACATCGAGCCCGAGGGCTTCTTTCCACATGGCCTGGACCGTTTCAGCGATCAGCTGGTGGCCCGTGCTGGTGTTGTAGATCAGTTTGAGCGAGGGAAGATCTTTGAGTGGGGCGGTGGTTGCGGCAGTAGTCTCGCCAGCTGCTGCCGTTGTGGCAGCGGTGGTGGCCTGGCCTCCGCAGGCGGTGGCCATCAAGACCAGGGCAAGCAACAGGCTCATGATTGTAATCAGTCGTTTGTTCATGGTGCTTCCTCCTTGTGTTCTATGACGATGATGGCGCGATGACCATTGTTCAACAAAAGCCCCCGCGCCACTCAATCTTGATAACATGTTAACACTCTGGACACACTCGTTCAAGAAAAGATTCGAAAGCATTCAGAAAAAACCAATAAATAAGACAGTTGCTCATCTTTCAATCAGCAACTGCCTCATGTTTCGAAATCTATCCAGTTTGGCGGGGTGAACCTTTTATGGTTCTTCGAACAGGATTTCATTGGGCCGGACCATGCCGAGTTTCTCCCGTGCGATTCGTTCGATGTAGGCGTCTGAATCGACCTGGTTCTTCAAAGCCAGAAGGTCCTCATGGCGGCGTTCGGCGATCGCCTGAGCCTGTACCAGTTCAGCCCGGCGGGCGGCAATGCGGGTGAATTGCTCTTCCTGCTGGAAGTAGATGGCAACGGCAGAAGCTGCGGCAAGGACAAATAACAATCCCAGGATGATGCGGACAACCAGCTGGTGGCCAGCAACGTGGGGTACATGATGACGACGAGGGTGTGGGTATCCCATGGCTCGAGCCATATGTACAGTCCTTTCAGTAAAAATAATATAGTTTATTGTACCTTTTCGCAGTCACGTCCGACAACATCATAATCTTACGATATGATTACTCTTTCAGCGCGTCGCCAGCCTCGAGGATTTCAAATAGTTCACCAGCTTCATTTTTGCGGACGGTTTCCTTGATGGCCAGGACGCGGATCCTGCTCAATCCGGAGCCAAAGGCGATTTCGATGATGTCGCCTGGCTTGATGTCGGTGCTCGGCTTGGCTGTTTTGCCATTGACACTGACCCGGCCAGCGGCGCTGACTTCATTGGCGATCGTCCGGCGCTTGATCACGCGGGCCACTTTAAGATATTTGTCTAGTCTCATGACTCTTTCTCCTTTTCACCAGCTTTGGCCGCCTCCCACAACGCATCGAGTTCATTCAAAGATAATTCATCCAAGTCCTTGCCATCCTCCGCGGACAGGATCTCCATTTCTGTGAAGCGGCGGATGAATTTATCTGTCGTCTGGGTCAGGGCGATTTCAGGCTGCACTTTGAGATGGCGGGCATAATTGACAACGGCAAACAACAGGTCGCCAACTTCGGCAGTGACCGCGCGGCCAGCCTGTTCGGCTGTGAGCTGGCCTTGCCGGAGCATCGCCTGAGTCTTAGAGATGATCTCCTGGATCTCATCCAGTTCCTCGAGGATTTTTTCCTTCGGACCTTCCGGGTTATCCCAGTCAAACCCGACCTGGGCTGCCTTCTGCTGGACTTTGAAAGCGCGCTGCAGAGCTGGCAATGAACGCGGCACATCGACCAGAACTTGGGACTGGCTTTCAAACCCCTTTTCCTTGAGCTTGTTCTTCTCCCAATTGTTGAGTACAGCTTCTGGGGTGTCCGCCTGATCCTGGCCAAACAAATGGGTATGGCGCGAAACCAGCTTGCGGCAGATATTGGACACCACCGTATCGAAGTCAAAGACACCCTGCTCACTGGCCATCTGGGCATGGAAAACAACCTGCATCAGGACATCCCCAAGCTCGTCAGCCATCTGGGCCGGATTGCCGCTTTCGATGGCATCGATCGTTTCGTAGGCTTCCTCGAGCAGGTTCTTCTTGATCGAATCATGGGTCTGGACCTTGTCCCACGGGCAGCCGTTTTCACTGCGCAAAAAAGCCATGATCGTGCGTAATTCCTCGATCGTGTACTGGTCTTTGACGGTGAATGTATCGGAGGTCAGGTCAAACGACGGGGGCGATTCTGTCTCAGTCACCATACAAGGTCCTCTCATTCAATCCAGCGGATCTGGAAGCGGTCAAAAGCAATCGGTTCCGTGAACTGGCCGTCAAAAAACAACGTCTGGTGAAAACGGGCAAACTCACGGGTGTTCTTCTCCAGCCAAAGTGGGATTGGCACCTCAAGGCCATGGCAAAGGTCCACCAGGCATCTCTCCAGGTTCTTGGTAAACGTCAGCTCTGGATTATGGAACTCAACCTCTTGTGAACGCAGCATCAAATTGCCGCGAAACAGCTTACCTTCGAGTTTGATGGGTTTGCCCTCCGCCATTTTGCTGGTAGCATTATATCATACGAAGCGAGCGGAGGATGACACGCGCATGAGCACCCTGATCGTTAAAAGCCAGTCCCATGATCCCTATTTCAACCTCGCCCTGGAAGACTATCTGCTGCAGCAAATGGCCGGTGCCCAAAAGGAAGCCCTGCAGGCCATCCTCTATCTGTGGCAGAACGAAAACACCGTCGTGATCGGACGCAACCAGAATGCCTGGGCCGAATGCAAGACCGAAATGCTCGAGGCCGAAGGCGGGCGCCTGGCACGGCGGACAACCGGCGGTGGAGCTGTATTCCATGATCTGGGCAATCTCAATTTCTCGCTTTTGATGCCTCAGGCTGATTTTGACATCAGTCGCAATTTCCAGATGATCGTCGACACCGTCCGCCGGGCGGGCATCCCGGCTGAGCGTTCCGGACGCAACGATATCCTTGCTGACGGGCTGAAGTTTTCCGGCAATGCCTTCCGGATTGACCATGGGGTTGGCTTGCATCATGGGACCTTGCTGATATCTTCCGCTTTTGAACGGGTCGGCCGCTACCTGACGGTTGCTCCGGCCAAACTCACAGCCCGCGGGGTGGCCTCAGTTCGCTCACGGATCACGAATCTCAACGCTTTCCGGCCCGACCTCGATGTTGCCTATTGGATGGACCAGCTGGAAGATGTTTTCCTCGAGACCTTCGGTCGTTCTCAAGACACCTCACAACGTGCGGCGGAAATCATCCACACAACGAATCATGACTATCGCCAGGATCCTCTGCTGCTGCATCTCGAAGAAAAATTCGCCTCCTGGGACTGGCGCTTTGGTGAAACGCTACGCTTTGATGCCGAACTGGATGAGCACCTGGGCTGGGGCCATATCCGGCTGGGATTCAAAGTCGAGCACGGTTATATCAGTACCGTCCGTTTCTACTCTGATGCCCTGGACAGTGACTGGATTGCCCATATGGAGCATTCCCTGTTGAATCTGCCGTTCCGATCAGCGATCCTGGCCGAGGCGATAACGGCCAACAAAGACATGCCCGGCGGATTTGGTGTCAGCCGGGCCCAGATGGCCCAGGATCTTTCGGACCTGGTGGCCAGCCAGGGTTGGTAATAGCCAAGGCCAAAGCCAGCTGAGCTGGCTATTGCCTTGGCATTGGCAAAAAGTGACTACTGCCAATGCGAGGTAGTAGTCACTTTTTGAAATCTGAAGCTTTGCATTTGCAAAACGCCGAACTGCCAAGGCTGGGCAGTTCGCAGTTTTTGGTCCATTGAACGCTGTCTATTGTCAGCTCATGCGTTGGCCGGTCATGGTACGCATGGTGGTCTGGTGCTCTTCGAGCCAGGCTTTGATCTTTTTGCTTTCTTCGGGCCGTTTGACCTTGAGGGTCGTGGTCTTGATCAGTTCTTCAGTCGTCCAGACGAAATTGCGGACGCCCTTGTAGACGGGCATGTCCTTATTGACCAGCTTAAGCTGTTCGGCCAGGTAGGCGCTGATTTTTTCCGCATCTCCAACGAGACCCTCAGGCAAGAGTTCATCACTGACCACGATCTTGGCGCAGATGTCCAGCGTGTCGCGGTTGAGTTCGTCGCCCCAGACGATCGATTCCTTGACACCCTCGATACGGTTGATGACAAATTCGATTTCTTCCGGGAAGGCCTTTTTGCCATTGGGCAGGACGATCATCGATTTTTTGCGACCCGTAATGAAAACGCAGCCACGCTTGTCGAGGTAGCCAATATCGCCGGTGCGGACCCAACCATCGGAGGTGAGCACCTCAGCCGTGGCCTCCGGATTCTCATAATAGCCGAGCATATTGCTGGGGCTGCGGGAGAGGATCTCGCCGATGGTGCCCGGCTCATCACTGTCCGCATCGATACCGACTTCAATCGTTGCGAGCGGATTGCCGACGCTGCCAAAGACATTGACGAAATAGTTGTTGCAGGAGATAACCGGAGAAGTCTCGGTCAGGCCATAGCCCGACCAGAACTCGATGCCGATGTCATTGAAAAAGGCGGTGATCTCCTTGTCAATGGCTGCCGCACCGCTGACACACAGCGACAAACCGCCGCCGACACCCTCATGGATCTGGTGGAACAGTTTTTTACGGATGTCAATGCCTACCTTGCGCAGGAATCGGGCCACCACCCGCAGCTTTTTGACCAGAGCCAGTTTGCCCGACTTTGCCAATTTCTTCTGCACCGCATGGTAGATATTTTCAAACAAGAGCGGCACCGCCAGGATGATGTTGATTTTCCATTCTTTCATGTTATCGACGAGGTAGCGCAAACCATCGGTGAAACAGATGTTGATGCCAAAACCGAGCATCATGTACATACCGACAGTATTTTCAAAGGTGTGGTGCAGGGGCAAGACCGATAAAGCGCGCTGGCCAGCTTCAAGCTTGATGGTCGACATGACCGCGAAGACGTTGTGTGTGATGTTGCGATGGCAGAGCATGACGCCCTTGGACATGGCTGTTGTGCCGGAGGTGAAGAGGAGCGAGGATATCTTCTCCGGATCAATCACAGCATCAACGAATGAGCGATCTCCCGCAGCCAGAGCCGCACGGCCAGTTGACCGGACCTGGTCCATATCGGTAAAACGGCGATCGGCCTGGGCCAGTTCTGGCTCGATTACATCGGCTTTCATGCAGATCAGGCTACGGACCTGCGGTACGGCTTCTGCGACGGCCTTGGCGATTTCATGATGCTTGGGATGGTAGATGAAAGCGACCGCTTTGCCCCGTTGGGTCAGATTGATCACCTCGGTGACTGGCAATTGTTTGTCCAGTGGTACCGTAATCCCGACACCATTGACGATCGCAGTATTGGCCACGGCCCATTCATAACAATTGTCACCGACAACCACCAGGTGCTGATCCTTAAAACCCATGGCCAGAAGGCCTGTGCCCATTTCATCGATCGCCTGGCTGAATTCACGGTAAGTCCGGACCACATCCGGGCCGCCGGGTTTCTCATGGTATCGATAGGCCGGTGTGTCACCGTATTGTTCGACGCTGTAGCGGATCAGGTCACGCAGTGTCTCGAAACGAGGGACTTGATAGTATGTTTTGCCGGTCACAGTTTGCATGTCAGGTTCCTCCCACTCGAATGATCAGTTCGCCACGACTTGCATCCAGCAGTCATCTCTCTGACGATACTTTGATTGTCAAATATTTTTATAAGCATAGCAAAACATCGGAAGATTGGCAATAAATACCATCTGCTTGCGGCAGATTGCATGAATCAGGGCTCGGAGGCGCACGCGGGGTGGCACTGGGGGCGGAAGTTGCATAATCTGGGGCCTGAACAATAAAACAACTCAGCTTGTTTGAACGGCAAAACGTCATTCGAGGGCTTACGTTTCACCGAATCAGCAAAGAACTTTAAAATCGCCCAAAAGCCAAACAATCGCCAAAGAACCCCAAAGCCCTAAGAACCGCGGCAAATCCTTGCGGCAACATGCGGCAAATCCTTGCTTGACACCCCCTGGATCGTCTGTTACAATCGCATATGCAAATCCGGGTACAGACCCGCCATGCGGGTGTAGTTCAATGGCAGAACTTCAGCTTCCCAAGCTGACCGCGAGGGTTCGATTCCCTTCACCCGCTCCATACACGCCTTTATAGCTCAGTCGGTAGAGCGCATCCATGGTAAGGATGAGGTCATCGGTTCGATTCCGATTAAAGGCTCCAGCATGAAAAAGCCTGATAACACGACGTTCTCAGGCTTTTTGATTTTAGTCTTCCTGCAGGGATGAGGTCATTGTTGTAGCAAAGTTGTAGCCACCGGTCATTATTTCGACTGCTTTTTCGTAGTGGTCGATCGCTTTTTGCATGTGATCCTCATCGAAGCGTTGATACGAATCTGCAAAAATAATTTATCGAAATCTGTTATCATTAGATAAAGCGCCGGGCATTGTCGAGCTCCAGAATTAACTGAACACAATAGGGAAAGAAGCTCCATGGACAATCATTTGCAGGCTAATCAATTATCAGCTCCCACGATCGACAATTTGCTCTTTCAAGCCGAGCACTGTAGTAACGTGTCAGACGAACACACGAAAAATCTTTTCTTTGAATTTGTCCGAATGATGGAATCACTCTCGGTTAGTGGTGATGACGAGTTGCGCGAGCTGTGGATTTTCGCCCCGCGTGGTTCGATCGATGAATTTGCCGATTATGATGAATATCTGGCCGAGAGCGAGATTGAGAATCGTCAGGAATTCGAGGAGCTATGGCTCGATTTGTATCCTGAACCACTGAAGTGGTATCAACTGGCGACGCTGCGATACCGGGATATCTTTTCTGTTTTAGTCAATCGAAAACTTGTGCTTCAACTTCAGCCAGAATCTCAGCAACATGATTCATATCCCAAAATCGAGTTGTTGGACTGGCTGATAGCGGCCGTTCAGCAATCGATCTATTTGCTAAAATCAGGAGAATATGGTGCTTTTGTGAAGCAAAATCTGTCCTATCGCCACAGGATCGGTAAAATTCTCCGTCAAGATTATTGGTTTGTTTTTCCTGATGAAAAAGACTCCTATCTTGCCGAAATAGATGCTGGTGAAATTGCCCTGTTCGAAAAATTGATCAGCCAACAATCAGAAAATCTCCCATCTTTTCGTTTGTCCGCGATGACGTCCAGTCTGTATTTTAATGCCTGCAAACTTGGCTATGCTGCTAATCAATATGAAGGTGCTGAAGGTCTGCCAGCAAAGGAATTATATCGCAAGCACGCCGATGGACGAGACGATGGATTGATGGAGCTGGATGAAGCATCTGCTGAAGCCTTTGAGACATGGTACTTTGATCGAAAACAGCGTGGTGGTCATCCATGGGAGGTTTGCCGCGGTGGTAATTCAACGCATATTTCTTTGTATGTCAGTCATGATGCCCCGGGCTGGTTTTTCAGGTTGGCTGGATCAAGCATGGGGCGTTCGGTAGAAACAGTTAAATTCTATTTGGCCCTGACTGAACAGGGTTTTCCTGTCAGTCTATCAGACGGCAAAGCAATCCTGGCCATGCTCAAAGGCGAGGATTTCATCGGAATTGTGCCGCAGGGTGTCATTCCTCGATACTGTGATTCATTTTTCCCTGGAGAAAAAATGCTGACCTTCATGAATCTGCCTCACGAAAAAACGGATCAGGTCATCCAGGCAGCTTTTTGGTATCCGATCGAACGTGTTCAGTTAAGGGAAGCTCCAGACCAATTTGCCAGCCGGTAGTGGTTCAGTTTACCCTTGCCGATTTTGACCAGTTCACCCTTACTGATCAGCTGATTGATAATCCGAGTAATCATTCTAATCACATATTGCAAAGAACTGTGATTAGAAGTGAAAAGAACTGATTAGAATTAGATGAAGAGGCCACTCCGATTTTTCGATCCAGTCTCTACTCAGACAACCTCGCCATTATTTCCTAATTATTCCTTGACACCATGCCTATTATTTCTTATTGTATCCTTATAAGGAATAATAAGGAGCGATCCCATGACTGAACGTTACTATACCGTCCATCAGATATCAGAACTGCTCAATATCCATCCCAAGACGATCCAGCGATATATCCGCGAAGGCAAGCTCCACGCCAGCAAGGTCGGCAAGAGCTGGCGCATCACAGGCCATGATCTCAGTGTTTTCATGGAAGCCAATCATAACGATCGTTCACTCAGTGGTCAGGAGGAGACGCATCCGGTCGCAGAGCGGGTGACCGTTTCCTCGGTCGTAGATATTACTGTTCATGACAAGAACGAGGCGATTCGAATCATTAATGCGCTATCGGCGACCATGAATGTAAAGCCTCCCGAAATCGGACGGTCCTCCTTGCACACCCAGCACATCATGGAGGAGAACAAAGTCCGGATCACTCTGTGGGGCGGCATCCATTTCATGGTTGTCATGATCGGCGCCATCCGATCCCTGACTGAACAGCTGGAAGATTGATTCTCACGCGCCAAGTAAGCGAGAAATTTAAGGAGGCATTGCAATGTCCACGCAACCAGTCTTCAAATCAGAAGAGAGCCGGGATGCCATCCGCACCCGCTACAACCAGATCCTGAGTGCCTTTCCTTTCCAGCAGCGATATGTGGATACGACATTCGGTAGAACCTTTATCCTCGATGCCGGTGACGCCAATCGTCCGCCTCTAGTCTTGCTGCATGGATCCTGCAGCAACAGCGCGTTCTGGTTCGGGGAGATCTCTGCTCTGTCCAGCACGTTCCATGTGCTGGCTGTCGACATTCTGGGTGAAGCTGGCAACAGCGCCGAAAATCGGCTGGACCTCGACTCGGAAGACTATGCCGACTGGCTGGCAGAAGTGTTCGAGGCATGCGCCGTCAAAAAGCCTGTCATCATGGGCAATTCACTCGGCAGCTGGATGGCCCTCCGATTCGCAACCAAATTCCCCGAGCGGGTTGAAAGACTCATCCTGCTCGCCCCGGCAGGATTGTCCGGGATCCATGTCGAATTCCTGGAAGAAGCGAAAGAACTGTCACAGCAAGAGGCACCGGACATATGATTATCAACGCTTTGGTCCATGTCTTACCGTTCCTGGCAAAAGGTCATGGATGAAAGGTCTATGGACCCCTCTGACCCTCTGACACAATCGAAACAGAAGGGGCTGCCTCAAAACTAACAAGTTTTGAGGCAGCCCCTTAGCATGTGGAAAACAAAAAGCAGGCTCCGAAGAACCCGCCCCTTGTTGTAGAATTGAGTGTGTGAAAACCGTAAAACTACACCCCGACTGTAGCAAATTCGGTATGGGTAATCAATTGGCACTACCCATCGAAACGGGCATCCTTATTCCAGCGGACGATTCGGTCAGACTGCCCAGCCAGGTTTTGGAGGAGTTGAATTACAGCAAGTTGTACGCGGCGTACTCCCGGTTCGGGAGAAATCCGTCAGTCAGCCCGTTTTCAGTCGGTAAACGGACTTTTACTGCTGGATTGAAATCCAGAAGTCACTGACCTCTTTGATTTTGTTATAAATTGCATTTGGATCAAATTCTTGTATGCTGAGTTTATCGAGGGGGGTAGACCCCTCTGCCAATTCAACGTCATCTCGTACAGGCCACCCACCCAAAGTGTTGAATGGTGCAAATCCTTCACCTTTACCATCTGCTTCTCCCAGCATCCAGCGGATCAACAATTTGGCGGCATTGGGATGTTGAGCTTCATTCACAACGTAAAGCGTATTGATTGCCGGAATGCCAGTATTCGGTGTCAAATTTTCAACGACTTTGATCGCAAACCCTTTTTCTTCCCGTTCGCGCATTTTTGAAGAAGCAGCAAATGCAACCGGGGGATTTGTCTGGCCACGTGTGCCAACAGCTTCAACCATTTCACCACTGGAACTGATAAAGACGATGTCATTGGCAACCAGTCGCTTGATCAATTCATATCCTGCATTTTCAGTGTCATTCAACGTGATTTCTTCCCCAAAAACACGCTTATAATCTTCGGCCAAGGCATCTGCCTGTAACACAAGGCCTGTCATGACACTCATGTAGGAAAGGTTATCGATCGGATTGGACATCAGGATCTTACCTTTCCATTCCGGTTTTGTCAGATCCCACCAGCTGGAAATCGGAGGACCATCTTGATACACTTCATCATTGTAAAACCACTGATTCAGCTCAATGTAGAGCGGGGTGGATGTCTCGGTGTACTTTGGATCAATCTGGCTGACAATATCTTGTGGGTAATAGTTATGAAAAATGCCTTCCTTGACGTATTCCATATACAGGGATCCGTCCTGGTCTTTGATGTGAACAACGTCTGCGTTACGAATGCCGGAGCTATACTCGCGAGTTACTTTTTCCAGCAATTCATTGGTTGAAATATCATAGGCTTCGACGGTGACGCCCGGATAGGCGGCTTCAAAGCTCTCTTTGACCTTCTTGATTCGGCTTGAGATTGAGTAGACAACTACTTTCTGCTCTTTTTTGGCCAGTTCATACAATTCGTCCACTGTATCATCCTGATGCAGTCCGACGGACTGAGCCCATTCATTCACTTCGACCCCTTCAGACGTGGCTGTCTCCGAAGACGAAGCTGGATCACTGGATGTTGTTGCCGCATCTGTTTGTGTTCCTGATGTCAACTCGGATGCAGTTGCGTTGCCACAGGCAACAAGGCTGATGAGCATGATGACGGTCATGAAGATTGCGGATAGTCTCTTGATCATGTTTTCATCCTCCACTTTTAATTAGCTGAATATTTAATAAGCATTTTGCTTTCAGCATCAAACACATTGGTTTTATCGGGATCAATGGACAGGTAGACCGTTTGATCACTGGCGTAATTGGTCACACCGATTTCTTTGGCAAGCAGGTTGGATTCACCGATGTTGATCTGAATTAGATTTTCCGAACCAGCTGGCATACTGGTGTAGACCTTCGCCTCGACTTGAGTATCGTTTGTTCTTGTCGTGCTAATGACAACTTGTTCGGGTCTTATTCCCAGCACACAGTCAAATTCCGAAGATTGGATTTTGCTGTGAACCAGATCCTTTTGCGGGAAAAGCATCCTGCCAAAGTCTGATGTTACCTGAAGCTGCTCTTCAACCTTTTTTGCTTTGCACTTGAGCAAATTGATGCGTGGATTGCCGATAAAATCGGCGACTCTGAGATCCGAAGGGTTGTTATAAACGTTTTGCGGTGTATCGACCTGTGCCAGGATTCCTTCAAAAAATATGGCAATCCTGGTCGACATCGTGAGCGCTTCCACCTGGTCATGGGTGACGTAGATGACTGTGGTTCCAAGCTCTTTGTGAAGTCGCTTCAACTCTGAGCGCATGTCAACCCGAAGCTTGGCATCCAGGTTTGACAGAGGTTCATCAAGCAGCAGCAGCTTGGGCTCCGAGACAATCGCTCGTGCAATTGCTACACGTTGTTGTTGGCCCCCTGACAATTCCGATGGGTAGCGCTGGCCATATTTTTCGATCTGCATGCGTTCCAATGCCGAGTTGACCTTCTTATTGATTTCCGATTTGGGTTTCTTTTTTATTGCCAGGCCAAATGCGACGTTTTCAAATACCGTCATATGCGGCCAAAGGGCATAGCTCTGAAAAACCAGGTTTAAGGAGCGTTTGATGGGCGGTTCAAAGTGCATTTCCTGAGCATTGACTATTTCTGTCTCATCAATATGGATCGTACCGTTTTGCGGCTTCTCCAACCCTGCCACCACGCGCAAAGTGGTTGTTTTGCCACAACCTGATGGGCCCAGGAGAGTCATGAATTCACCATCTTCTATCGTCAAATCAAGGTTTTTCAAGACATGGTTTTTCCCATAATATTTATCGATATTTTTCAGCTCAATTTTACTCATTCGATTAGCCCCCCATTCCCGAAGAAAGATCTGCATTGCTGATTTTGTTAGCGATGATGTACACAAGAAGAACAATAGCAAACATGATGACAGCGACTACATTTGAGAATTGCTGGAAATTACCATTTGCATACGAATAAGCCATGTAGGGTAAGGTAGCCAGCTTGGGAGTGATCACAAGAATAATCAAATCCAGTTCTTTCATGATGCTGATGAAAATGAGCATGAATCCAGACATGAACCCCGCTTTAGACAGCGGGAAAATGATGCGCAAGAACCGCTTCAGGAAGGATGCGCCTTCAATACTGGCTGCTTCTTCCAGCTCGATCCCAATCTGAAGCATATTGCTTGTTCCTGCTCGACTGGAAAAGGGAAGATGTTTCACAACACTTACCAGAACCAGGAGCGCAAAAGTCCCGTAAAGCGCTGGAATGAAAAGTTTGGGCTGGGAAAACATGGACAGATAGATCGCACCAAACGCAATCGAAGGGATGAGATACGGGACAAAGGTGAGCTGTTCGACGATGCGACCAGACATTTTGGTCCTGCCACGGGAGGAAATGTATCCGAGCAATTGACCGAATATCGTGGCAAATACGGCGGTTGTAAAAACAAGACGAAGGGTGTTCCAGACATTCTGCCAGAACAAGGGGTTATTGAAAACTCCAGGTTCGTTTTCGAAAATTGCAGGATTTGGCTTACCCATCCAGTAATGAAGGGTAAAATTACTCAAGCTGTAGTCACCGCTCTTGAGCATAAAGGTCTGGAGCAGCATGACAAACAGGGGCAAAACAACTGCAAATCCAATAAAGAGTGTCAGTCCAACCAGAATCGGATATTTCGCCGGCCCAAGGGACACGGGTGTTTTGCGACCACCTTTGCCACCAATCGTGGCATATGATTTGCGAGATCCAATGGCTCTCTGGTTAAAGTACACAGTCGAAGCAGCGATCACAATCAAAATCAAGCTCGTTGCAAAGCCAATGGTGGTATCTCTTTGTTTGATACTGGAATAGAGCATGGTCGAAATCGTGTAGTAGTTCACTTTCATGCCCAGGAAGGCTGGTACGCCAAACGTACCGATCGATTTTGAAAAAGTCAGGATGAAAGAGGAAAGAATCGCGGGCAACACAAGCGGGAATGTAATTTTTGTCAGGATTTTAAATTTTCCTGCCCCTATGATTTCTCCCATCTCTTCTAGCTCGCTGTTGACGGATCGCAAGGCTGCCGAAACGAGCAGATACGAATAGGCATAATAGTGCAGGGAAAGAACAATGACAATCGCCACCGGTCCATACGCCAGCCAATCTGGCGGAGCAAGGCCTATGGCGTCCAAAAAACCCTTGGCACCGCCGATCCTCTCGTTTTTGAACACCGTAATCCATGCCAGGGATTTGCACCACGAAGGAAGCATATAGGGAATAATCACAGCCAATGAAAGGAACTTCTTTCCTGGCAAATCTGTACGAACCATTAGCCAGGCAATGCACGATCCTAACGTGATTCCAATGACCGAAACGCTGATTCCAATCATCAGTGAATTAAGCAAAGGCCCCCAAAGCAAGGATTTGCTTATTTTTGAGAACAAAAGACGATTCCAGTAATAGAAGGTCAAGTCACCTGCCTGAGAGCCCGGAACAGAACGGACATCGGACTGTACAAGTTTGAACGTTGTTGTGATCATTTCAAATAATGGCAAGACAATTAAATACGCCAAAAGAATCAATGATATGATGACAATAACGTTATATGGATTCGTCATTGCTTCTTTTAGCATATTTTTCAATCGTTTGGTTTTAGAAAAGGCATCAACCGGTTTCACAAACTTCCCCCCTCAGATTTTCAAAACGGCCGGAATCTCAAGCAAATCGGCAATCAAATAATCTGCATCCAGAGAATCGGCGGCTATTTTCGAATCAGACCGTTTCGTCAAATGAGAATTGATTCGAATTGTCATCCCGAACCCTGCTTGACGGGCACCCACGACATCGCGCGAGATCGTGTCTCCAACATAGGCACACTTGGATGCTTCAGTACCCATGTCTGCGACAGCGATATCAAATACATAACGATGTGGCTTTTTATATCCATGCAGGCTTGAAAGTCCGACATACGAGAAAAAATCAGCAATTCCATACTCTCGCAAAATATAATGGACCTGAACCAGTGACGGTGTATTGCTGATGACCCCCAAATGATACCCCTGCTGTTTAAGCAGACCCAGAAGTTCTATGGCATGTGGCCTCAAACTTCGACGATAGTATGTCACTTCCCAAATGTGCGATAATTTCTCGCTGATAGCCCTCAGTTTGTCTCGGTCGATGTCAAATCCCTGCAATCTGAACGCGTCCCAGATTTCAAAAGGTGTCAACTCCACCATTTTTTCATCACTGTATGCTTTGTAGGTCAGATTGTTTTTGTGGATTGTTTCGGAAAATTCCTCTAATCCACAGTTGATTCCTATACCATGTCTGTTCAAGTACTCCAGGATCATGTGGCCATTTTCCAAAAGCGAAGCATCGTCTTGTTGAACATCTTCCAACGTGCCGCCCATGTCAAATAGAACGGTATTGATCATTAACTTTCTCCTCTCTTGGATTGATTGTATGCATGGATAATTGACGGGATTTCATTCAGAGCCTTGATGTGGATATCCGGTTCTATGCCTTGATACGCAACGTCCTTGTCTTTGACTAATGGATTGTCAATCTGAATGACCAGGCCCACATTTGCGTTTCGACTGCCTATCACATCCCTTGAAATCGTATCACCTACAAATGCACATTCAGATGCTTGGATCGCCATCTCCCGAAAAGCTTTTTCAAAGATCCTTCGATCAGGCTTTCTGATACCACATTGGCTCGACATCAGAACAAAGTCGAAATAATCAGACAGATTGTGCTGGGACAAAAAATGCGGGATAAACGTGGTGGATATGATGTTGCTAATGATACCCATCCGAAGGTTCATCTGCTTGAGTTGTTCGAGCGTATCCCCAAGACCGCTCCGTGGCTTTATTTCTGCCCGCTGACTATCCATCAGAAAGGACAATTGTTCGCTCAATGGTTCAATTTCATGGCTTGACAAGTGGAAATCTGCCAGGAAATAGTCGTGCCAAATCTTGGCACTTAGCAGCTCCTCATGCGTCTCTTCACTGAACCGCTTGTAACGCTTGTAGTTAGCATCCAGTCGTGTACAAAAATCATCAAAATCAACAGGAAGTTCAATTCCATGACCCTTTAAGCAATCCAGTACCAGGCCAGCGAATCGAACGCTCGATTCTTGTGTGGTTTGATTGATATGTAGCGTACCCCCGACATCAAAAAGCACATTCTTGATCATTTTCTATTCCGCCCATTCAAATTCTGCATAGATCGCATCATGATCTGACAGTTCCATACCGTCGTATTCCTGGTACTTGCTACCATTGAAAAGCTCGCTGCTTTTGAAAATGGATCGGATCACTCGGGGCTTATGTCCTGAAAGCTGGCGGGCAAAAAACCAGTCCAGATTCATCAGGATGTCTTCGGCATCTGGTAGATGCTTTCTGCGCGTAGACTGACCCGAAACATTACAGGATTCATAATAATATCCGTGCTTGACACCATAATCAATCAGAGGTTCATAGTGAGCGACCTGATCGATTCGCTTCTTTTGTTCGAATTTATCTCTTGCCAGGAAATTGACCTGTACTTCATCACTTCCATCAATCCCGTTGGTGTTTAAATCACCACCGATAAGAACAGGAATATCCTTGAAGTGGCTTTCGGCCTCAGCGAGTACATTTCGGAACTGTTCCAGCCTTTTGTGAGGTGTTGTACGGTTTTCAAGATGCACGCAGACCAGGCCGATTTTCTGTTTGCGGATTTCAATGGTGGCAAACAGAGCCATCCGAGTTCCCAGCCGAGGTTCCGGACTGTCAAACCATTCGTAGGCGATCGGAAGGCGAATGATTTTGACATCATGCAATGGCACTTTCGAAAAGATCGCATTGCCATGCAGTCCTTCTTGGTTGCCCAATTTTCCAGCCATTGTGGAAACGAATTCGACTCCAAATGCATAATTCATCTGCAAATGAGTGGCAATTTCCTCGGTGATGTTCCGGTTATGGGTTCGACCCATTCCCCAATCGAGCTCATTCGCGAAGATAATGTCTGCGTTTGATAACACCTCGTGTTCACTCAAGTAGGTCCTCAAAAGATCAATCTTGCTGCCTCGTTCCATGTTGAAGACAACGGCCTTGAAACGATTCTCAATGATTTCCTTTGAGCAATGTGTATTGTTTACGAAAGCGGAATTGATTTCTGGAATCGTATCGAGAACCTGCAGGTGCGGCATCGTCTGCATGTAACAGGTGCACGATGCCACTTTGTCAATGAATCCAGAAGCGAACGGCATATGCATGAACTTTTCCTTTCTGCTTCCAAGAAGTAACGCAAACGTTCTCTCTCTTTTCACGGTTTCAGCCTATCAACACAACGTTTTCGTGTCAACACATTTTGTAATATTTGACTTACTTGCATAAATTTTTGTCTTTATGTTTATGCATTATGCTAGTTATACGTGATTTGATCAGATACTTTATTGACACAACGTTTGCGCATTTATATACTGACTACAAAGATCAAGTTCACTTTTAAATGAGGTTATTCATGTGGGAAAGATAACGATTAAAGAAATTGCCGCTATGGCTAACGTATCCTACTCAACCGTTTCTCGCGCCATTACCGGTGGCAAAGGTGTGAGCGACGAGGTGCGCGATCATATCCGTCAACTCTGCAAAGAGCATGGTTACCGTGCAAATACACTGGCTCGCAGCATGATCAAGAAGAGAACGAATTTTCTCGGCATCATCATCCCAGATGTGACCAACCCGTTTTATGCCGATATCGTTTTGCACTTGGAGCGATATTCGCGAAGCAAAGGGTATATCACGATGCTTTGTAACAGTCTCTATGACGATTCACAAAGTGAATTTCTTTTCGATTTTCTCATCGGACATCAAGTAGACGGGATCATCCTGGCCTCCACCAAAGACAGCACATGCAAATGGGCAGAAAAATTCAATGATATCATCCCAATTGCGTACATCGGCGAGAACCCAGGTGGATATACTGGCAATTTCATAAATACCGACAACATTCGCGGCGGCATGATGGCGTGTGAATATCTTCACAGCCTGGGCCATACTGATATTTTATATTTTGGTTATCGCGAAAACAGCGCAACCCACACCAAGCGATTCGATGGATTCAAAAAGGCCGCTCAACAGCTAGGTATTCATCTGCATACCTTCAATAATCCCAGAGACAGCTCATCGATAGAGAACGGCTATATCCTCGGCCAGGAGCTATTCAAGCAAGACAGGAATTATACTGCCATTTTTGCAGCAACTGATACTTTGGCGCTGGGGTTGATGCAAGCAGCTGACGAAAAGGGAATTCGGATTCCCGAAGATGTATCAGTCCTTGGATTTGATGACATTTCGTATGACAATCTCCCCAAAATCCAACTCACATCAATAGCCCAGCCCAAAGATTTGATTGCACACAGTGCCGTCGATATCCTGCTGGAAGCAATCAATCATGATGACCATGAGACCTTTACGACACGAGCATTGAAGCCCTATCTGGTGGAAAGACGTTCATGCATCAAAAGAGAGAACCATTAGTCCTCAGTTAATCCTGGCAGGAGTGTGCGATGTATTACTTTAAAGCGGGGGGTGTTCTTGAAAGAGGGCAGCACTACATTCATATCAGCTACGATTTTTTCATTGAAACTGCGCCAGACAAGCTAGAGATTGAATTTCATTACGAACCCTTCCAGGGACAACCCGATGATCCCTTGCTTTTGGAGTCTATTCGAGAAGCGGTGCGCGCCCAATTGAATATCTCCGATCCTGAAACAATCCAATCCATCCTTCAACAATCCACGCCGCTCAAAAATGGAATTGCACTTGCACTTGCAGACCCACTAGGATTCCGTGGCGAAGATCACAAAATGATTGCAGATCGGAAAATTGAATTGGCAGAAACGGACAGTACACCTTGCTTCATTAACAGATCAAATCCGTCCGGAAAATACCGGATTATTCTCCATGTGTACAACATCGTAACGGATCAATGCACATATCAGATTAAAGTGAGCAACGGCGAATCATGACAAAGAAGTGGTTAAGAGCAGAGCTGCATAATCACACGATTCATAGCGATGGCAAAATGAGTCCTGGCCAGCTCGTGGACTACTTTGCACAGCAAGGCGTTGATATCCTCGCCATTACTGATCATAATTCTGTTTCCGGACATGCGGAATTTGTTTCTGCTTGTAAAAAGGAATCAATCGTGCCCATCCTTGCCAACGAAATAACGACTTTCTGGGGGCATGTCCTGGCACTGGGGTTGACGAATTATTTGGACTGGAGCATCTTTTCGCCCGAGAAGCCCGAAGAGATTTTCGATCTTGTCCACAGCATGGGTGCCGTTTGTGGCCTGGCCCATCCCTTTCGCCTGGGGTACCCAGTCAACACAGGTTGTAGCTGGTTGATGACCGTTAAAGACTTCAGCCGCCTGGATTACATTGAAGTTCTAAACTCCAGTGACAAAGGTCGTTGCCTAAACCATGTGGCTACGGACTTCTGGCTCGATTTGATTCGCTCAGGAATGCGATTAACAGCCGTTGCTGGCAAAGACTGGCATGGCCGAACAGGTGATGAGAGTCCGTACTGTACTTATCTGGGATCCTATGAAAGCAGCCCCATTGAGTCAATTACAAAAGGAACCGCTTACATATCTTGCATTGGCAAAGTAGGGGTTTTCGTGTTCAACTCCAAGGGAAATTGTGCAACAGTGGGTGACTTATTAGAAATTTCCGGCTCAGCAATCGATTTCGAACTTGACTTATCGGAAACTGAAAACATCCAAGATGAAATGGTGATCGAAATTCATGATCAGGATGGCTTGGCCCACAGATGTTTGCTGCCAGCTGGTACCAAATTATCCTTTCAGACTGGCACGCTCAACCATTTTGCAGTGATCAAATTATTCAAGACAGATTCCAATTTCGACAACTTGTTGTTCCTCAGTAATCCGATCTATCTATCAGCTGGATAAAGGGGGTGTCACATGAAACATCGTCGGCTGGGTAAAACAGATCTAGCCGTATCTGTATTAGGCATTGGAAGTTACCAGTACGGAGGTGAATGGGGGAAAAATTTCTCACCAGCAGAAGTCCGGCAGATTCTGGACCGCGGAGCTGAACTTGGCTTCAACTTGATCGATACGGCCGGATGCTACGGTGACCATCTGGCAGAAAGCCTGATTGGTAACGCCATCAAAGATCAGCGTGGCGATTGGATCATTACCACGAAATTTGGGCACCAGTACTTGCCTGGTTTCAAGCGGGAACGGCATTGGGATGCTGTGAGTGTGGAGAATCAACTGGATCGATCCCTGCAATCACTGAAAACTGACTATATCGATCTCTATCTGTTTCATTCGGGTACAACTGACCAGCTCAAAAATGATGAGCTCTGGACCATGCTGCATAAGAAAGTTGAGTGTGGCAAGATCCGTCACTTAGGCATTTCCATTGGCCGCAGCATACCTGACAAGTTGCTTCAGGTTGAACTTGCCTCGGAATTGGGAGTCAAAGTCATTGAAATTTTGTACAACCGCCTCGATCCGTCAGCGGAGGCGGATAGTCTCAGTGCCTGTGTCAAACAAGATCTCGGCGTGATTGCACGAGTCCCTCTCGCGAGTGGTCTATTAAGCGGCAATTATCACCCCGGCGTACAGTTCCCGAAATCTGATGTTCGTTCAACTTATAACGAGGAGCATCTCAACGATTTACTGCAGCAAGTCGAAAATATCCGGTTGAATGAAATTCCACCAAACACAGCTATGGCTCCGTGGGCCGTTGCCTGGTGTTTACGACACCCTGCCGTCCATGCAACTGTCACTGGTTTTAAAAATATCCAACAGCTGGAATCCATGGTTCAATCACTTGACCTGATTTCTGACAAACACCCTGGTGCAATAATCTAAGTAACCAAGCGCCATAAAGATTGGATGTGATTCACGTGGTAGCGCTCTCTCTACCTGGTTTTGATGTGCAGTTTTTGCTATCAATGCTTGCTCGCTTCGCACTGGCAACCGCTTTGTGCGGAGTCATCGGATATGAACGCGAACACTCAGGCAGGCCTGCAGGTTTTCGTACTCATATTCTGGTCGGTGTGGGGGCGTGCTTAGTGATGCTGACATCAGAATTTGTTTTCCTGAAATATGCCGGCCAGACCAATCTGGATCCGGCCAGGCTGGGAGCACAAGTCATCAGCGGGGTTGGATTCCTGGGAGCAGGTACAATCATCCGGGATGGCAGCACCGTAAAAGGCTTAACAACCGCAGCCAGCTTGTGGGCTGTCTCCTGCATCGGTCTTGCCTGTGGAATCGGCTTCTACAGTGGCGCAGCAGTTGGAACGATCGCAACAATTGCAACCTTGATGATCTTCAAAAAGCTCGAGAAAAGTGCACACAAGAAAAAATCGTCCTTACACAATACTTTGATCCTGGAAATCAGCCGAATCGATCTTGATATGCAGCAGGTGATCAAGATGATGGAAAACCTTCAGACAAAAATCCATAGCTTTCAACTTCTTGAATGCGATGAGGCGCATACGGAGACGGTTCATTTCAGGATCCAAACTGAATCCATCTCACCACTCAAAAAAGCAGAATTAATTGACAATATTTTGAAGCACAAGAGCGTCATTCGCTTAGTTGAAGAATAGGAGCACACCCATGAAAAAGTATGACACTTTAATGATCGGGCACATTTCAAAAGACACCAACATCGACCTGGACGGTACTTTGAATGCTGTTGGCGGAGCTGTGATCTACTCGGCTGCTTCAGCTGCTGTCGCTGGCAAGGTCGGCGTCGTCACAAAAACGGCTCCAAGCGAGCGACTGGATTTACTCAAATATTTACGTGTAGAAGATCCAGACCAGGACATATTTTACCAACCATCTACGGTTTCGACCGCAATAAGGAATCAGTACTTTTCTCTGGATCGCGAACGCCGAACCTGTCAGGCTTTGACGATAGCAGACCCCTTTACTCGATCAGACATTCCTGAAGTTAATAGTTCCATCTATCATTTAGCAGGCCTGATATACGGTGACATTCCAGAATCCTTGATTGATGATTTAGCCAAGCGCGGTAAAGTGGCGGTGGATGTCCAGGGTTTTGTCCGGCATTCAGTCGATGGTGAAATGGTCTTCTTTGACTGGAAAGACAAAAGAAAGTATCTGCCAAAGATTGAGTATTTTAAAACAGATGCTGCCGAAGCTGAATTGCTGACAGGAGAAAAAGACATTTTCCTTGCTGCTAAGATCCTGCATGGATGGGGGGCTCGCGAAGTCATGGTGACACATAATACCCAAGTTGTTCTTTGCAGCGATGAAGGAACGTTTTCAAGTCCGATTCGATCGCGGAATTTTTCCGGTCGAACCGGTCGCGGCGACACCTGCTTTGCTGCTTATTATACATGGCGCCAAAACCATTCAAGTGAAGAAGCAACACAATATGCTGCTGCGCTTGTCTCACTTAAGATGGAGACACCGGGACCTTTCACTGGTAATTATTCAGATGTTGAAAACTATATTCAACGTTTTTACTAATTGCTTCATTCCCTCTCCTCACGCAAAAGAGATCAAAAGCATGGCAATAGGTGGCTCTGGTACAGGGGAGAGATCGTTACCACCAGGATGTGGGATTAAATTCACCACGGAACCCGCTTTCGCCGGATCAGTCTTTGCCTTCCGGCTTGCCAGTGGCTGCGGATTTTTTCATCATCGACATCACGTGCCGGATATCCAGCTCATGCCCTTGTTTCTTCAAATCCTTCATTTGCCTGGCTTCCGGCAATTCTGCGATCACATAAAAAGCCGTGATCACCAGTGCGAACGCCACTTCCGGGCTCAACAGGCCATCGCGAACGGCAAACCAGGGGATGGTCAGCGCAACACCGCCCAAAAAAGCAAACATTGGGAAAAACCGGCCAATCAGCATGCCTCCCGCATGGGTGACCAGCAAGCCTAACGGGCTGATCGCCAGCATCAGGCCCAGGATGCTGGAATTGCCACCCCCGCCACTGAAACGGTACCAGACGGGCCAGAGGTGTCCGGCCAGAACAAAGGCAGCGCAGACCAGATGATAATGGGCATCCGGAAACATCAACAACAAGGCAAGCGTCGGCAAAAAAGCTTTCAAGGCATCCAGGATCGTGACCAGCATCCCCCAACGCGGACCAAATGCGATCATGACATTGGTGGCCCCGATGGCGTGCGAGACGAGTTCAGCTTGGCCATCCATGGTTGGTGTCCGGATCAGGTCTGGAGCCTGGCCAGGTCTCAGACGGGCAAAGACAAGCCGGGCAAAGGATATCGAACCGATCAGATAGCCGACTGCGGCAGCGATCAGGTAAACCGTGGTTGGTGACATGTTGCCTCCCTTGATTTCTGGAAATCGATTCGGCTGGCCTCAAGCCTCGGCAGCCAACCGGATATCACCTGTGAAGCCATCGACAGTCACCACGGTTCCGTCTGCCAGGCGGCAGGCACCTGGAACCGACACGACGGCCGGAATCTGGTATTCTCGAGCGACGATGGAACTGTGCGACAAAATCCCGCCTGACTCGGCAATCAACGCTTTGGCCCTGGCAAAAAGGGGCGTCCAGCCCACATCCGAATATGGAATCACCAGGACATCGCCTTCTTGCAGACGGTCAAACTCAATGATCCCCTGGATCACTTTCACAGGACCCGTATAAGTTCCCAGCGATGTGGGAATACCACGGAGTGCTGTCAGTTCCGTGGGGACTAACGGAGGCTGTTCTGTACCAAAAATCAGCTCAGGCACAGCCGCATTCCGGTATTGATCGATCTCCTGGCGACGGCTGGCTACGCGCTCCTTTTGTGAAACGAGCACCTGGCTTTCGACCAGATCTTTCAACTCCTGCCAATAGAGATAGAAAATATCTTCTTTGTCTTCGATCACGCCCTGTTTCATCAATTGATCGCCCAGATGAATGAAACACGTCCTGAATTGACCGTATCCGTAGGTGTACAGGGAGCTGATGGCCTCCCGTTCGACAGCCAGCCGGCTAGTCCGGCGATAGATCAGCGGAATCAGGATGCGTTGCAGGCCTTTCAGCTGCAAATCCTGAATGCTGAGCCGCTCCGTTTGGATCACTTGTTTCCGCTGGGAACTCAGGATCATCCTGCGAATCAGCTCCGGTGTTTCTCGCCATGGAATGCTCGAGCAGTCATTGCCGCTGTCACTGAAATGGCCGAACTGCTGCAGGAATTTCTCAATTGCCTGCTGTAGCTGTGCCTCTTGTCCGGGAATCAAATGACAGGTTCCGTCAGGATCTCCAGGGCAGTCACACGCAAATTGATCGTGCAATTTCTGCAAATTATTTTGGGGATTGTAGCGTTCAGCAGCCTCCCTGGCTCCATCGAGCTCCAGCAAGCGGGCATCGTAACCACGTTTCTTTAAAAGACCCGTTAACAACCGATGATGCATCATGGCCAGCATGGGGATTATGATATTGAAATACGCGACCTTTTTCGTGATCAGATGCACTTGCATCGCCAAGTCCAGCCATTCTGCAGATGTCAAGCCCGATGTCATGCGTTCATTCAGTTGCCGGTATGCCAACTCTTTATCTTGGATCAGCCGCTTCAACTGCCTGCTGATTCCGAAAAAGCTAAAGGTAAACCTGGCCAGTCCTGGAATTCTGGCCAGGATGGCCGGACCGGGTCGCATATGTGGCTTGTCCGGGCCTTCTTGTTCGAGACCAAACAGCAGTTCCAAGGCTTCGCCTGGCAAGCCAAGGCGTTCGAATACGCGGCCAAAAATGGCCATATTGAAATAGGCGCGGTAATAGAAGTGGCCAGTCAGACTTTCCGGAACAAAGGAACGGTCACCGGTCAGGCGAATAAGGATATCGACCCAGTTCTGATTGATGAGCCGGGTGTTGACTGACCAGACGAGCGGCTTGATCATGCCTGGCAGCATTTCCCGGGCAATGCGGTTGGAAAAGATGGGGATGTCCAGGCGGGTGATTGGACGTACCTGCAGAAAAAACAGCTCAAGCCCATCCCAAGCCCATTCCAGATCGACCGGTCTTTGATACCGACGCGCAATTTCTGCTGTCTTGCGGACGATTTCCTGAGCCAAGGTTTCGCTGATGATACCTTTTTCAGGCTTTTGCTGCCAATTGCCCCACTTGCAGATCCACCGCTCCGGATCCAGCCGCGTCTGGTTTTGCATGTCCCCGTTGCCGCCGCCAGCTTCAATGATGGTTTCAGAAAGGCCGGTCAATGGATTCTTGCTGAAAGTCACACCGGAACTGACAGCTTGCACCATCTCCTGGATGATAACCGCCATATGGACCGGAGTCTTTTCTGAGAGATTTTTCTGGCGATACGTCAAAAACTCAGGCGAATCCTGCGATTCCCATACTTTGCTGACACAGGAAATGATCTCATCGATCCCCTGCACATTCAAATAGCTTTTGAAAAGACCCGCGCAGGAATAGTTTCCGCCATCCTCAACGGATGCCGATGATCGGACAGCATAAGACCGCCCCGGATCGACGATTGCCTGCAATTCACTGCGAATAGAAGTTTTCAGAATCGTGTCATTCTGCCGGTTGTCTTCCAGAGCAGACCAGATGACGACCCAGCTGGACGGAACCTTGATCTGGTAGCGCTGCAAAAAATGCAGATTGGCGGCTTTGCTGCCTGACTGTGGATGCACTGTATTCCGGGTGACAGGAAACACGTACCGCTTTCTCAATCAGATACCCCCGTTCTCTCTCATTGATGACAGTCCTCCCTTGTCCGGGTCGATTGACACCTGTCAGGAACAGATCAGATTGCTACATCCAGTATAGCAGGTATTGGCCGTGATCATTCCAGTCAATGGATTACGAGTGGAGCAGGTGAAACTGGCAGTCTCATGGAAATGATTGTCCCATTTCCTCGAGCTTCGTCGAATCTGGTATCGCTGAACGCGTTGGAAAGGTCTTTCAATCCAGCCATTTCCTGACCCTCTGGAACAAAACAGGCTGGATCTGAGGGTAGGTCAGGCGATCGGGCAAGTCGTCGCACAGCTTGATCTCGGCAATTTCAAAAGCCGGATCGAGCGGACCGAGGGTTCTGATCTCGGCAAAGCAGACCAGGCTGGCCAGCTCATCCGTGCGTTCTCCCTGCGTATCATACGCCGGCACCCGGAAAACATATACTGGCTGGAGATCAAAATCAATCGCCCCGGTCTCCTCGCGCAATTCGCGCTCAGCTGTCGTCTGGATCGCCTCACCGGGTTCACGATGCCCAGCCGGCAGTTCCAACGTCTGGCGCTCACGATGGCGGACAAAGACAAACTGGCCCTGGTAACGGGCCACCAGAATCGCATATTTGAAATATTGATCGGGCACTGCCGAAAAATCAGTTGTCAGTTCGATGTTCATTGGCTCTTTCCGAATTCAATTGACAGATCGACTTTGAATGATGCAAGTTACTGAAAGAAACTTATATCCATGCAATAATATCTTCATTCCTGGTAACTAATACTATAACCGATCGATCCAATCCTGAGGAGATTCTAAAATGTCCGATAAAAAGACACTGAATTTACAAGTATCCGTCCATGACCTGTGTACGGAATTTCCCGAACTGATAGAGTTCATGAAAGAGGCCGGATTCCCTGACATCGTCAAACCCGGGATGCTAGCCACAGCAGGGCGTTTCATGACCTTGCCGAAGGGGGCCAAGATGAAGGGGATCGAACTCGACCAGCTAGTAGAAAAATTGCGTGCGCTCGGTTTCGAGGTCGAATCATGACCTTGCTTACAGTGGATCAGATCAGCAAATCATTCGCCGATCGGGTCTTGTTTGATAACTGCTCGTTCACCATCAACGAAGGGGACAAGATCGGGGTCGTCGGGGTCAATGGCACAGGTAAATCCACCTTGCTGCGGATCATCGCCGGCCTGGAACCGTTCGACCAGGGCCAAATTTTGCGCAGCCGGGGCCTGAGCTTGGAATATTTGCCACAGTCGCCTGAGTTTCCAGCCAATACGACGATTCTCCAGGCTGTGCTACACGGTCACTCGCCAGCGATGCAAGTCATCCGGGACTACGAACAGGCCGCAGCCGAGCTGGCCCTGCAACCGGAAAATCCTGCGCTTCAGGACCGGCTGGTCCGGCTTTCGGGCCGGATGGACGAGGTTAATGCCTGGAGTTTGGAAAGTGAAATCAAGACCATCCTCACCCAGCTGAGGCTTACGGATTTCCTCCAGACTGTCGATACCTTGTCCGGCGGACAGAAAAAGCGTGTCGCCCTGGCGGGCGTCCTGGCCAATCCTGCCGATCTTTTGATCCTGGACGAACCGACCAACCATCTCGATCCCGAGACCGTCGCCTGGCTGGAACAAGCCCTGCTCCGCTACCGGGGCGCCCTCCTGATGGTCACCCACGACCGCTATTTCCTGGAAAATGTGACCGGTGTCATGCTGGAGATCGATCAGCGTAAACTCTACCGCTATGAAGCCAACTACGAAAAATTTCTCGAACTCAAGTCAGAGCGGATCGAACAGGAGCAGGCCAGTGAGCAAAAGCGGCAGAACATCCTGCGCCGTGAGTTGGCCTGGATCCGGCGTGGTGCCAAAGCTCGTTCCACCAAGCAAAAGGCCCGCATCGACCGCTTTCATGCCCTGGAAGATGCTGAAAGCAGACGGGAAGATGCAGCGGTCCAGATGGCCACCGCTAGTTCCCGGCTTGGCCGCAAAACCATCGAGCTGGTCAAAGCTGGCAAAAGCTGGGGCGGCAAACCCCTGTTCAGTGACTTTTCCTACATCATCTCCCGCGGGGAGCGCCTCGGTCTGATCGGCCCCAACGGCTGCGGCAAGACGACCCTGCTCAATCTTTTGGCCGGACGCCTGGATCCCGACCAGGGCAGTCGTGAGGCCGGCATCACAGTCAAGATTGGCTTTTTTACCCAGGACAGTGAACCGATCGATCCCGACATCCGGGTGATCGAATACGTCCGCGAAGCCGCTGAAATCGTCCAGACCGACGATGGCGCGCTGTCTGCAGCCCAGATGTGCGAGCGCTTCCTGTTTCCTCCGGCGTTGCAATGGACACCCGTGCGCAAATTGTCCGGCGGGGAACGTCGCCGCCTCTACCTGCTCAAGATCCTGATGAGCGCACCCAATGTCCTGTTGCTTGACGAACCGACCAACGACCTCGATATCACCACCTTGTCGATCCTGGAAAATTACCTGGAGGATTTCCCCGGGGCGGTGATCGTGGTCTCACACGACCGCTATTTCCTCGACCGCGTGGTCGATCGTATCCTGGCTTTTGAATCGGATGGCCGGATCCGGCAGTACGAAGGCGATTTCTCCGGCTATCTGGAGCTCAAACGGGAGCAAAGCCAGCAAACTGGTGATTCCGCAGGCCACAAACCGATCGTTTCCAGCCAAAAAACCCCATCTGACCAAACGACTGATTCCCGCACGCCCAAGACTTCGAAGCTGAAACTCAAGCTGAGCGAGAAAATCGAGCTGGAAACCATTGATGCCCGGATCGCAGAATTGGAAGCCACCTGCGACGATTTGAAGCACCAGATGGACGAGGCTGCGACTGATTACATCCGGCTCCAGGCCCTGGGCGACAAACTGGCCGCAGCCACTGCCGCCCTCGATCAAGCCATGGAACGCTGGGTCTATCTGAATGAATTGCTCGAGCAAATCGAGCAGCAGAAAAGCTAATGAAAACGACGATTCAAAATCCTGAACATCTATACCTGAGCACCGACAGCCTGGCGACTGTTTTTGGCTGCAATCAGGATTGGTACCCAACCTTGTGGCAGCGCCGAGCCGGTTGCGGACCGACGACCGCCAGCAATCTACTGATCTATCACCTGCGAGCCGGACATATGACTCTGCCACAAGAGCTCAAAATGGCAGCCGACGGTCTCAGACTGATGGAAGAGGTCTGGAATTACGTAACGCCGACTGCGATGGGGGTCCATACACCCGGGATTTTCGAACATGGCTTGCGCAGCTTTTTCAGCCAGAAAGCCATATCCGTATCGACTCATTCGCTCCGTATCCCCAGAAGACGACACTTGCGGCCATCCTTTGCCGAAACAGTCGGCTTTATCCGAACAGGACTTTCACTGGATAGCCCGGTCGCTTTCCTCAACCTGGCCAACGGCACGATCCGGAAATTGGACCCCTGGCACTGGGTGACAATCACAGCCCTGGATGAGCAAAACGAAGAGGCTGTCGAAATAGAAATCTGCGACAACCTCAACCGTTTTACGATGAATTTGCACGAGTGGTATGAGACAACATCCCGTGGTGGCGGCTTTGTCTACCTGGCTTTGTGAAGTCTGCCGCAGATGAGGCCAGCCAGAGCCAGCGACTCAGAAGCGCTCAAACTCAAAGTCAACACAGGCCCGGTCGGTGCGAACCTTGGCCACATAGGCTGAGACAGCCTTATGTGCCGGGTGATGCTGGTAACGCTCCAGGGCTTCGGTGTCATCGAACGTCGTGACTAAAACCATGTCATAGGTATCCCGTCCGACCCCGATGTCCTGGCCGATTTCCATGCTCTCGATCTCGGGGATGATCGGACGCAAGGCCTGGAGTGACTCTGCGACAGAGTCAAGATTTTCCTGCCGGGTCTTGCCCTCGGCCTCTTCCTTGAATTTCCACATCACGATGTGCTTGATCATAGGGGTTACCTCCTCGCAATTGCTCCGTTCAACAAGAGCGGCTTTAGTTTAACAAGAGTGGTTTTAGTCCAGCAAGAGTGGTTTCTGGATCCGGGCTACCATTCGGGCCAGCCAATGGCCGGGCAGTATCTTGGACAAGATGATCACCAGCCGGTTGAAAAAGCCGGGGATGATCAGGCGCTGTTGCCGCTTAAGTCCCTGCACGGCGACATAGGCGACTTGCGAGGCTGGCATGGCGGAGGTCAGATCAGCCTTGCCGGCCCGGCTGGAAAATTCCGTGGCTGTCGCCCCCGGGCAAAGCAGGGAAACCGAAACCCCCGTCCCGCGCAGCTCCTCAGCCAACGCCAGTGAAAAAGAGTGAACGTAGGATTTGGCGGCGTAGTAAACCGCAGTGTAAGGGCCTGGTTGATAGGCGCCTGTCGAGGCTACATTCAGGATCTGGCCTCGACTGCGCCGGACCATGTCCGCAGCATACAGGCGCGACAATTCGGTCAAGGACGTGATGTTCAGGGCGATCAGTTTGTCATACACATGATCAGCGGCTGCAAGGACCGGGCCGCTGTTTCCGGCTCCGGCATTGTTGACCAGAAGGTCGATGGTGAGTTCATTATGCTGGGTCCAGGCAAAAACCTGTTGCGCCGCATCTGGCTGGGCCAGGTCCTGGACCAGAGTTTCCACCGTCACGGCGTGCTGCCGGCGCAGATCTTCAGCGATCAAGGCAAGACGATCCTGGTTTCTGGCGACCAAGGCCAGGTTCCAGCCGTCAGCTGCCAGTTGGCGGGCCAAGGCTGCCCCGATCCCGGAAGAAGCTCCAGTGACCAGGGCCGTGCGCTGGCTTGAAAGTGTTGGTTGAATAGTCGTTTCCGGTGTCTTCATTTCAGCCCAGGATCGAGAAGGCCATGAACAAGGAAGCTGAAAGGGAAGCGACAAGTGAAACGACCGTTACCTGCGTATTGATCGACGGTCCGGCCGTATCCTTGAATGGATCGCCTACGGTGTCGCCGATGACGCCGGCTTTGTGAGCCTCTGAACCCTTGCCACCAAAATGGCCTGCCTCGATGTATTTCTTGGCATTGTCCCACAGGCCACCGCTGTTGGACATCAGGAGGGCCAGCATGAGGCCCGATGTGATGTTACCCGCCAGGAAACCGCCGATCGCCGAGACACCGCCAATGAAACCCACCGCGAGTGTGACCAGGATGGCCAGCAGACCTGCCGGAATCAGTTCCTTGATCGCGCCGACGGTGGCAATATCGATGCAGCGGTTGTAATCAGGCAAGACACCCGCTTTGCCTTCGCGCAGACCAGGTATTTCATCAAATTGACGATGAATCTCGGCCACCATGCGCTCGGCATTACGGCCAACGCCCATCATCAGCATGGCCGAAAAGACAGCAGGCACAGCGATCCCTGTCATCAGGCCAAAAAACACGATCGGATCGAGAATCGAGAAGCTCAGGATTTCACCTGTTTTGCTGCGGACGATCTCCTGGAATGCGGCCAACAGGGCAATGACGGTCAGTCCGGCTGCGCCGATGGCAAAGCCTTTGGTGATGGCCTTGGCCGTATTGCCAGCTGAATCGAGCTGGTCGGTAATTTCCAGGACATCATCACCGAGGCTGCCCATTTCGGCCAGACCGCGGGCATTGTCGACGATCGGGCCATAGGCGTCGTTGGAGATGATCATGCCGACGATCGACAGCATGCCGATCGCTGCCAGGCTGATGCCCAGCAGGGCATAGCCATCACCAAGCGGTTCAGCAACTTTGTAGGAGGCCACCGCAGCGACTGCGATGCCCAGAATGGACGGGAACGTGCTGATCAGGCCATAGGAAAAGCCAGTGATGATGGTGAAAGCCGGCCCGCTCTGGGAAGCCTCTGCCACACGGGCGACGGGTTTGCCCGTGTCAGAGGTGAACAGTTCTGAGGAGAAACCAATCACGGTGCCTGAGAGCAGGCCAATGAAGGTGGCCAGCCAGAGCCGGATTTCAAACTGGAACAGCAGCGATGCGGCCAGGGTCAGGACGGCAAAAATGGCGGTTGTCAGGTAGGTGCCGTTGTTAAGTGCCTTACCGGGGTGGCCACCAGGTTTGACCCGCACAGCCAGCACGCCGATGATCGAGGCCAATAACCCGAGGCTGCCAAAGGCAAAGATCAGGTGGACTTGGCCCAAGGGTGCGGCGAGGACGATTGCGGCGGCGATCGAGGCAATGTTGGAGTCGAACAGGTCTGCTCCCATGCCCGCAACGTCACCGACATTGTCACCGACGTTATCCGCGATGACAGCTGGGTTGCGCGGGTCATCCTCTGGGATGCCAAGCTCGACTTTACCGGTCAGGTCGGCGGAAATATCGGCGGTCTTGGTGAAAATGCCGCCGCCGGCTTTAGCAAACAAGGCCAGGGAGCTGGCACCGAAGCTGAACGCCAGGACGATCTCGGAGTGGCTGGTCAATAGATAGAGGATACTGGCCCCCGAAAGGCTGGTGCCGACGACGGCCAGTCCCATGACTGCGCCGCCGCGGAAGCCTGCCATGAAGGAGGTCTGCAATCCCTGCCTGGCTGCGGTGGCTGATTTGACATTGGCGATCGTGGCGATGCTGATGCCGATCCAGCCAGCAACGCCAGACAGGACGGTACCGGCAATATAGGCCAGGGCCATGATGATGTTGTCAAGGACGTGGCCTTGCCAGATCGGCGCCGGATAGAAGAGCAGGATCAGGACGACCACCGCACCGGCGAAACGGAGCAGGACCCGGTATTCGGTTTTAAGGAAGGTGTAAGCCCCAGCCCGGATCCACTCACCGATCGAGCCCAGGTTACCTTCAGCAGTAGGCAGTGCCTTAACCCAGCGATAAAAATAAGCTGCAACCAGGAATGAGAGTAAGGAAACAATGATTGCAAAAATTTGCCAAAACATGTGATACATCCCCACTTTCTGTCAATCAGCAGGCCAAAGTCCTCTCAATAGTCATCATATCACAAATTCACAAGCCAAATGGCACGATGTCGTCATTGAATCAGCCAGCGGATCGCTTCTTCCCGGTTGTCCATGACAGCGAAATGGCTGCCATGATTGGATTCACTTATGAAGTCCATGAATTTGCCTTTGATTTTCTGCTCGGGCTGCCTGACCAGAGCCAGACGGACTTGGTAATTGGCCAGCTTCTGGAGAATCGTACCTGCGATGCCAGTTTTCAAGCGGAAAAAATCGTCATGGAACAGGCTGGTCGAGGCCAGAATCCCCTGTGCCTGGTGCTCACTGCAAAGGGCCAGCAAGTCGAGCGCGTCACGTTCCGATCCAATGACCGCGGTTTCTCCTGACAGCTCCAGAACCGGCAGCTCATCGACGTCCAGGCGATGGACTGTCAGCTTTTCAAAAACCTGTCCAGCCAGCGGGTAGACGATCGATGGGGGCATGGCCTGATCAAGAGTCTCTTCTGTCATGCTTGCCGGTTCTTTCCAGCCTGCCTGGACCTTGACCAGATCCAGGAATTGGTTGACCATCTGGATCTCCGCCTCAATCCGCGTGATCTCATACTTGAGCGCCAGCTTGTTACAGCTTGCAGCCAGATCACCTGTGCCTGTCTTCTGGGATTTTGCCGCGTGCAAGCGCGGCACCGGCATGTGCTTGTACAACAAAAGACGATCATGCAGTTCCTGCCGGTATTTCATGAAAATTTCAAACCAGTCCGCAGGCTTGAGATGGTCTGCAAACTGCAGTTTGACCAGCAAGGGATGATCGATCTGGGCCGGTGTGACAGGCTCGTAAAGCCAATGCTTCAATAGAGCCCGCCCCGGGTTTGTGATTTTATAAACCTTTTTATTGGGCGCCATGTGCTGAATCACCGTCTCAGACTCGACGAAGCCTTGATTTTCCAATTCCATGAGCGACTTGTAAATCTGGTTGTTGTTCCCGCTCCAGGGCAGGAAGGGATGGGCTGAAATGGCCTTCTTCAAATCGTAGCCAGTCTGGCTGGCGGCACTGAGATAGCCGAGAACGATGTACTGTATAGACATTACTTTTCACATCCTAACTTATGTTATTTGTAGACTATGTTAATACTAACATAGGTTACAGTGTGCAGAAAGATGTTTTTACAGGTTTATCATCCGGAACCGCTCCGATTGCCCCACCAAAGGAGATTGCGCTACGCCTCTATCATCGTGGCCAACGGACATTTCTTGCTTCTTTTGCTACAATAAAGCAGAAAAACTTGCTCTAAACGTTGCTGGAGGACACCGATCATGGCCAAACTGATCAGCTGGAATGTCAATGGCTTGCGCGCCGCAGAGAAAAAGGGCTTTCTCGATTTCATCGCCCGGGAGCAGGCCGATATTTTCTGTTTGCAGGAAGTCAAGGCAATTGAAGGGCAATTGCCGCCAACCTTACGTGAGGTGCCTGGCTACAAATTCTACATTCATTCAGCCGAGCGCAAAGGCTACAGTGGCACAGCGATCTATACCCGCAACGAACCGCTGTCCGTGACCCACGGTTTTGGAGTGCCTGGTTTTGACAATGAAGGGCGGACCCAGATCGCCGACTTTGGCAATTTCGTCCTTTATAACATCTATTATCCGAATGGCACGGCCAATGGCGACCGGCTGAAATTCAAGCTCGATTTTTACGAGGTCTTCCATAGACATGCACTAGATCAGGTAGCCTCCGGCAAGTCGGTCATTGTCTGCGGCGATTTCAACACGGCGCACAAGGAGATCGATCTGGCGCGGCCAAAAGAAAACGCGACAGTCTCCGGTTTTTTACCCGAAGAACGCGCGTTTCTCGATCGATTGGTGGCCAGCGGTTTTGTCGATACGTTCCGCCAGTTCGAGACCGGCGGCGGATTTTATTCGTGGTGGGATATGAAGTCCCGCGCCAGGGACCGCAATGTCGGCTGGCGCCTGGACTACTTTTTTGTCAGCCCGGATCTCGTACCGAAGCTCAAGGGCGCTTCGCTGATGATGGACCAGATGGGTTCAGACCATTGCCCGGTGGTGCTGGAGATCGACATTTAACCGGATGCTCAGGTATTCTCCCGGATCCATTTCAGGACTTCTTCGCCATGACCGTCGGCCTTGACCTTAGGGTAGGCTTTGACGATCGTGCCAGTATCATCGGCAAGGAAGGTGCTGCGGATGATCCCCATGTAGGTCTTGCCATAGTTCTTCTTTTCGCCGTAGGCGCCAAAGGCAGAGGACAAGGCATTATCCGGGTCGGAAAGCAGGTTGAAACCTAGATTGTATTTGATCTTGAAGCCTTCGTGGCTCTTGCAGCTGTCAGCCGAGATACCGATCACCGTCCAGTCGAGGTCCGTCAGATCTTTACGCACACTTTCAAAATTGATCGCCTCGGTCGTGCAGCCAGGGGTATTGTCTTTGGGGTAGAAATACAGGATCAGCTTCTGGCCGGTAAAAGCGGACAGGCTGATCGGATCGCCGTAAGCATCGAGCACCGGGATATCGAGCGGGATTTTGTCACCAACAGTTAGCATGGTGGGCCTCCTCAGTGGTAAATTAGTTTTTGCTTTCTCGATTGTAGGGTAATTGTCCTGATTCTCACAAGTCAATTCGTTACCAAATGATGCCCCTGGCAAGGGGACTTTCGACTGACCCTTTACCCCTAGTAATCACCCAGTAAAAAGTCAGGCAAATACACATGCCGGACGCCTTCGACATTGTCTTGCCAGAAATCGTCCATGGAGACCACATATTTGGGATATTGATCTTTGATTGTCAGCAGAGGCGCAAATTCTCGGTTGATGGTTGATTCTGCGTCTGTGATTTTGAAGGCAACTTGGACATATAGTTTCTCGTTCTGTTTCTCGGCAACAAAGTCGATTTCTTTGTCTCCCAGCTTTCCGACATAGACAGAATAGCCCCGTCGTTGTAATTCAAGCAGAACAATATTCTCCAATATTCCAGAAATCATGCGATCTTTATAACCGAAAGCGGCGTAGGCCAGCGAGACATCACCCAGGTAATATTTCTCATTGGTCTGCAGGATTTCTTTGCCTTGGATGTCATAGCGGCGAATCCGATTGATGATGAAAGCATCACTTAATGCGTTTAAATAATGGTAAATCGTGCTCGGATCGACCTTGCGATGCTGACTTTTGAAATAATCAGCAATATTTCGCGCTGAAATGATGTTGCCAATATTGTCGAAAACAAAATGAATGACTCGTTCGAGGAGATCGACATTGCGGATGTTAAATCGTTGAACGACATCGCGCAGGACGGCCGATGAATAGATATCTTTGACCAGCCGGTATATTTCGTCAAATGAACCTGGGCTGAGATGGACCAAAGGAAAACCGCCCGTGCGAATATACTGGTTGATTTCTTCGGTCATGTTTCCCACGTGGCCTTGCGATTGTGCTTTGCGGAATTCAAGTACTTCTGCAAAGGAAAGTGTACTCACTGGAATTTCAACATAGCGTCCGGCGATATAGGTGGCAAGATCAGATGACAGGAGGTGTGAATTCGATCCGGTGATGTAGATGTCGTGCTTGCCGGCACTCAGCAGAGAATTTACGACCTGTTCCCAACCATCGCACTCCTGGATTTCATCGATCAGAATATAATAGCGATCATCTGCAACAATCTTTTCTCGCAAATAGTGGTGCAAGGATCGAGCGTCGCGCAAGTCGAAAAAGTCCATGTTGTCATAATTGATTTTGATGATTCTATCAGGTGATATACCTGATGCCAGCAATTCATCCTGCAACAATACTAGCAAGCTCGACTTGCCCGCCCGACGCAAACCGGTCAGTACTTTGACAACCGGTTTATTTCTATAGGCTCGCAATACTTTCATATAGTGCTCACGTTGGATCATTCGGCTACCTCCCGCGTCATAGTATCTTCTTTACTAACGATTATAATCAGCAAATATCTACTTTTAAATGATTTTGTTGATTGTATTCTAAAATTTCAATTTATTTCCTTTTTTGTAGGATATAGTCATATTTGATTCATGGCTTACCCGCGAAAAAAGGACCCTCGTCTGAAGGTCCTTTTGCTTTCGTTGGAACAATTGTTTCCGCTCTGGGTGCCTGACACCTTACTGCTTTTTGCTGTTCTCGTAAGAGGCGTTGACGAAGCCGGCGAAGAGGGGGTGGGGGCGATTGGGGCGGGATTTGAATTCGGGATGGAACTGGCAGGCGACGAACCAGGGATGGTCGGGCAGCTCGATCATCTCGACGATGCGGTTGTCGGGCGAGGTGCCGCTGATCAGGACGCCGGAGCTGGCCAGCTCGTCACGATAGACATTGTTCACCTCGTAGCGGTGGCGATGGCGCTCGTGGATCAGGCTTTCGTGGTAGACACTGTAGGCCTTCGATTTTTCATTGAGGACACAGGGGTACTGGCCGAGGCGCATGGTGCCACCGAGCTGGTCGACATCCTTTTGCTCCGGCATCAGGTCGATCACGGTGTGCTTGGAGTTGGGATCGAATTCGGCGCTGTGGGCGTCGGTGTAGCCCATCACATTGCGGGCAATCTCGATGATTGCAATCTGCATGCCGAGGCAAATACCGAAATAAGGGATCTTGTTGATGCGGGCATAGCGGGCGGCGGCGATTTTGCCTTCGATGCCGCGGGTGCCAAAGCCGCCGGGGACGAGGATGCCGTCGACGTCGGAGAGCAGATCGGCCGCGGTTTCGTCGGTCACTTCGTCCGAATCGACCCATTTGATCTCGACTTCGGCGTTGATCGGAGCACCGCCGTGGGTCAGGGATTCGACGACGCTGAGGTAGGCATCGCGCAGGGCGGCGTATTTGCCAACCAGTGCGATGCGGACGGTGACTTTGGGATTGACCAGGGCTTCGACCACCTCGAGCCAGTGGGTCATGTCTGGTTCAGTTTCGGGGAAGCCGAAGCGGCGCAGGACGATGCCTGGCAGGCCTTCTTTTTCAAGGGCCATCGGTACGGCGTAAAGGGTTGGCAGGTCGAGATTGGCGATGACACATTCGCGCGGGACATTGCAGAACAGGGCGATCTTGTCCTTGAGCTCACGGCTGATTTCGATTTCGGAACGGCAGACGATGATGTCCGGCTGGATGCCGTAGCTGAGGAGCTCTTTGACGCTGTGCTGAGTCGGCTTGGTCTTTTGCTCGTGCGAAGCGGCGATGTAGGGCACGAGGGTGACATGGATGAAGAGGCAGTTTTCGCGGCCGACGTCGACGGTGAACTGGCGGATGGCTTCGATGAAAGGCAAGCTTTCGATGTCGCCGATCGTGCCGCCGATTTCGATGATCGCCACGTCGTAGCCGGTCTTGCCGCGTTTGATGCGGTCCTTGATTTCATTGGTGATATGGGGGATGACCTGGACGGTACCACCCTGGTAGTCGCCTTTGCGTTCCTTCTGGATCACGGACCAGTAGATCTTGCCGGAGGTGATGCTGGAATTCTGCGAGAGGCTCTCGTCGATGAAACGTTCGTAGTGGCCCAGATCGAGGTCGGTCTCGGCACCGTCGTCAGTGACGAAGACTTCTCCGTGCTGGAAAGGATTCATGGTGCCTGGATCGACATTGAGGTAGGGGTCGAATTTCTGCATCGTGACCTTGATGCCACGCGCTTTGAGCAGGCGTCCGAGAGATGCGGCCGTGATGCCCTTGCCCAGGCCTGAGACCACACCACCGGTGACAAATATGTATTTCATGCGGGTTCCTCCAAAATGTTTCCAGGACTTCAAGCTTGATATTGTACGCGATCAAGTGATTTTTGCATAGGGGGTCAGGGAACGAAAGCAACTTTCTAGGTATTATACCGCTCACTGTAACCTGTTTCCAGCTCTTGGATCCGCTGATAAAAGAATGCGTTCGCCGGAGCTGGAACCTGATGTTTGGCAGCCAGCTGCAGGACGGTGCCAGCAAAGAGTTCCACCTCGGACTTTCGTCCGGCCAGAGCGTCCTGGCGCATGGATGGGTAGCCATCCGGTTTCAACGTGTGCAGGATTTTGATGTACTGTTCAAAATCCTGCTCGGTCAGATGAATACCTTCTTTTTCAGCGATTGTGATGACCTCATGCATGGCTGCAGACATGGCAGCGAAGATGTGCGGCGTGTTCAGGGCACCGGCATACGTGGTCTCATAGACCATGCAGGCCTGATTGATCCCGACATTGAGCAGGAACTTGCCCCAGAGGGCATGCAGGATGTCGTCCTCAACAGTGTAGGCCAGTCTGACCTTGTCCAGGAACTGGCAAAGGGCAATCAGGGCAGGTTGCTGCTCCTCTTTCAGAATACCGATTTGCAATTTGCCCTGATTGACATAGCTGAGCGAATGACCGTCGCGCATGGCATCCATGCCGATGGCCACACAATAGATCAGGTTCCGGTCGCCAAAGCGTTCGGCCAGGATCTTTTCACTGCTGATTCCGTTCATGACTGAGATGATGATCGTGTGTTCAGCGACCAGTCCTGCCATCACGTCCAAGGCCGATGCGAGACCATCGGCTTTCGTGGCCACAATGACCAGATCCACCGGAGTGGCTTCTGCAGCATCCATCAAGGCAAAGTCCTGCGGCACACCATTGACAGTGTACGTTTCTGCTTTGTGGCGTTGATAGCGCGCCGAATCCATCACGAAGCTGAGGTGGTCCTTGCCCAAGGTCTTCTGAATCTGTTCGCCGTACATCAGGCCCAAGGCGCCCATGCCGACGATGGCTGTTTTTTGGATGATCATGTCATTGATCCTTTGCTCATGCGCTGAAACAACCGTTTTAAAATTCGATACGGTGCATCAGAAATTCAATCGCGTTGAGATGGCGAATGCCATTTTGCGAGTAATCTTCTCGATCATTTGAGATAACATACCGAGGGAAATTGTCCGGAATGGGTGTAAAGGCGCCAAACTCCCTTTCCTGAGTGGTGTCTTGAGCAAGGCTCCAGGCAACTTGGACATATCTGCGCTGATTCTGCTCGACCACTAAAAAATCGACTTCACCTTTGTATGTTTTACCAACATAGACTTCTAACCCTCTCGCTTTCAATTCGAGGTAGATCATGGTTTCCAGCAGCTTTCCGTAATCTGGCTTGCTGTTGATGTGCATGGCCGAACGTAATCCCAAATCCGTGCAATAATACTTTTCCAGCGAAACCAGGACTTGCTTGCCCTGGATGTCATAACGTCGACATTTCTGTACCAGCATGGCTTGTTCGATCCGTTCAATCAATTCATAGATCTTGTTTTTTCCGGCATTTTCCATCTGTTGCCTGATTTGCTCGCAAATCGAATGGTCCGAGAAAATATTGGCAGTGTTTTCATACATGTATGCCAGCAGTCGCTCAGTCAGAGTCTTGTCGGCACGCTTTAAATCGACCATGACATCCCGGTACACAATGGAATTGAGTACATCTTCCAGATAAATCATTCTTGATTGCTCATTTGTAAACTCAAACCGCTGAGGCAGTCCTCCCCATTTCAAATAATCCAGAAAAAAATCTGCTTCTTGGCTTTTTGAAATTCCAGATAATTCAGCTGCTTCAAAAAAAGTGAAGGGATACATCTGGATGGTCATCGTCCGGCCTGTCAATAAAGTGGCAAGCTTTCCAGACAAGAGTGTCGAGTTGGATCCGGTGATAAAAATGCTGTATCGACCAGTTGAGCGGAGTGAATTAATCAGTCGTTCAAATTGTTCTACAAACTGCACTTCATCAAGAAAAAGATAGGTCTTTGGGTTATCAGCTGAGGCTTTCAGAATAGATTCATTTAAATAAACCGGATCCTGGAAGCGGATGTTGCTCATTTCTTCCATATTCAAGTAGATTATTTGCGATTCCAGGATGCCTTGCGAACGGAGTTCAGCTTGGATTTGTTTGATCAATTCAGACTTGCCACATCTCCGGATACCAGAGATAACTTTAACCAAATCAGAATGGTAAAAATCGCGCAAGCGTTCCAAATAGAGATTCCTGATGATCATTGCTTCAACACCTCACGATCATTCTATTCTGCACGCCCGAAAAATTCAATCTTTTTCACGCTATCGGGGAAAAAGATTGAATTTATATCTTTTTTTCTTATATTAAGTCGTGAACGTGGTCGGTAGATTTTTCTGTTCGCCTTTGTATTCATGTATCTTCGCTAGAAGTGGGACAATCTCTGAGGTGAGCAGCGATCGGTAGGTTTGATCGTAATGGAATTCACGCATCCAATGACCTCATCAGGGATTCAATTTGATCATGGGTCAAAGTTATCTTGATCATTTTTTTAATTTTGATTAAATTAATCGATTTTGATGATAGGATTGCAAACCTAAAACACGTACATTATAATGTACATGTTGAGGGGTGATTATATGACCAATACGAACGCAACAAATCTAAGAAAGAATCTGTTTGATTACTTGAATTCTGCAATTGAGTTCAACGATATCATCAATGTAAATACGAAAAAAGGAAATGCAATTATTTTGAGTGAGCAAGAATACAACGGCTTGCTCGAAACCCTCTATTTATGTTCGATTCCAGGTATGAAAGAGCAACTGGAAAGCGGTCTTCAAGCATCTTCCGAAGATTATGTTGATTTCAAATGGTGAATTATAAGGTCGTCATCCTCAAGCAGGCCGAAAAAGACAAGGAGAAAATAAAGCAATTCCCGGCTTTAAGGGAAAACGTCGAGAAACTCCTCTCCTTGATACAAGAAAATCCATTTCACAACCCACCCCCTTATGAGATACTCATCGGTGATTTGAAAGGTCTGTATTCGAGAAGAATCAACAGACAACATCGATTGGTTTACAGGGTTCTCGAAACTGAAAAGGTCATAATAATCGTCAGCATGTGGTCTTACTATGACTTTTAGTCACTTGATCGCGTCTATTTAAAGCAAAAAAGCCGAGGCCAGGTGTGAATCCTGAATCTCGGCTTTGGTTTCTGTTGAGCTTTTTCCGCATGAGTGACCTGGCACCCTCATTCCCACTCGATCGTGGCCGGGGGCTTGCTGGTGACGTCGTAGACGATGCGGTTGATGTGGCGGACTTCGTTGACGATGCGCCGGGAGATGTGGTCGAGGACGTCGTAGGGGATGCGATACCAGTCGGCGGTCATGAAGTCGGTGGTGGTGACACCGCGCAGGGCGAGGGTGTAGTCGTAGGTGCGTTCATCGCCCATGACACCGACGGAGCGGATATTGGTCAGAACGGCAAAGTACTGGTGAACGTCACGGTCGAGGCCGGCTTTGGCGATCTCCTCGCGGAAAATCGCGTCGGCTTCCTGGAGAATTTCAACTTTATCCGGGGTGATCGCTCCCATGATGCGGATGGCCAGGCCCGGGCCGGGGAAGGGCTGGCGCCAGACGAGGTCGGCCGGGATGCCGAGCTCGAGGCCGGCTTTGCGGACTTCATCCTTGAACAGGTCGCGCAGCGGTTCGATCAAGGCTTCGAAGGAGATGACATCCGGCAGACCGCCAACATTGTGGTGGCTCTTGATCACGGCGGCATCGCCGGCGCCACTTTCGATGACGTCCGGGTAGATCGTGCCCTGGACCAGGAAATCAACTTTGCCGATTTTTTTGCCCTCTTCTTCAAAGACACGGATGAATTCCTCGCCGATGATCTTGCGCTTGCGCTCGGGGTCGGAAACGCCGGCGAGCTTTGTAAGAAACCGGTCCTGGGCATTGACGCGGATCAGGTTCATGTCAAATTGCTGGGTGAAGATCTGCTCGACGCTGTCGCCTTCATCTTTTCTCAGCAGGCCATGGTCGACGAAGACGCAGGTTAGGTTGTGACCGACTGCCTTGTGGATCATGACAGCGGCAACGGATGAATCGACGCCACCCGATAGGGCACAAAGGACCTTGCGGTCGCCGATCTGAGCTTTAATTTTGGCAATGGAATCCTGGACAAATGTAGACATCTGCCAGTCGCCAGCACAGCCGCAGACTTCATAGAGGAAATTGTGCAGCATCCGGCCGCCCTCCGGGGTATGGAGAACTTCCGGATGGAACTGGACCGCGTAGTAATTGCGGGCGGTGTTTTCCATGGCTGCGACCGGGCAGGTCTCGGTTTCAGCGATGCGGGCAAAACCGGCAGGCATGGTCTCGATGTGGTCGGTATGGCTCATCCAGCAGGAAGTCTCGGTGGGGACATCCTTGAACAGAGGGCTGGCGGCATGGGTCAGGACGAGATCGCGCTTGCCGTATTCGCGGTGGTCTGGGGTGACGACCTGGCCGCCAAGCATCTGGGCCATCAGCTGGGCGCCATAGCAGATACCGAGGACCGGCACGCCGAGTTCAAAGACTTCCGGGTTGCAGCGCGGGGCGTTTTCGGCTTTGACGCTACTGGGGCCGCCGGTGAAGATGATGCCTTTGTAATTGCCGGCCCGGATCCGGTCCATCGAGACGCTGTAGGGCAGGACTTCGCAATAGACGTTGTTTTCACGCACGCGGCGGGCGATCAGCTGGTTATACTGGCCGCCGAAATCAAGAACAAGGATGGCTTCGTGTTGCATGAGGTGGGCGCTCCTTAGCGGTAGATGATTTCTTCGCGGCGTGGGCCGTTTGAGACATATTTGATCGGGAAGCCGAGTTCTTTTTCAATGAACAGGACATAGTCCTGGGCTTCCTGGGGCAGCTTGTCGAACTCGGTGATGCCGCGGATCGGCACTTTCCAGCCCTTGAGGGTCTTTAACACTGGCTTGGCCCGGTGAAGCTTGGTCGTAGCCGGGAAGGCCTGGGTCACTACGCCGTCGATTTCATACCCGACGCAGACCGGGATCTCGTCGAGGTAGGAGAGGCAGTCGATCGCGGTGAAGGCGACGGCAGTTGCACCCTGGACCTGGCAGCCGTAACGGGTGGCGACACAGTCGAACCAGCCCATGCGGCGCGGGCGGCCAGTCGTGGCCCCATATTCACCGGCGTCGCCGCCGCGCTGGCGCATTTCGTGGGCTTCGTCACCGAAAATTTCGCTGACGAAAGCACCAGCACCGACGGCGCTGGAGTAGGCCTTGGTGACGACGACGATTTCCTTGATTTCATAAGGCGGAATCCCGGCGCCGACAGCACCGTAACCAGCCAGGGTCGAGGAGGATGTGGTCATCGGGTAGATGCCGAAGTCCGGATCCTTGAGCGCGCCGAGCTGGCCTTCGAGCAGGATCTTCTTGCCTTCGGCCAGGGCTTTCTGCAGGTATTCGACGGTGTCGGTGACATAAGGGTCGATGGCGTTGCGCCATTCGATCATCTGGGCGAACAGCTCGTCGACTGAGAGCTCCGGTTTGTTGTAGAGGTGTTTGAAAAGAAGGTTTTTAACAGTCAGGACTTGCTCGAGTTTGTCGCGTAGATAGGTCTCGTCATACAGCTCGCTGACCTGGAAGCCGATCTTGGCGTATTTATCGGAGTAGAACGGGGCGATGCCGGATTTGGTTGAGCCGAACTGGCGGTCGCTGAGGCGTTCTTCCTCGTACTGGTCGAGCAGGATGTGGTAGGGCATGACGATCTGGCAACGGTCCGAAATTAAAAGGTTCGGAGCTGGGACGCCGCCATCACGGACATGCTTGATTTCCTTGATCAAAGACGGGATGTTCAGGGCCACGCCATTGGCGATGATGTTGACGGTGTGGGTGTTGAACACACCGGACGGCAGCAGGTGCAAGGCAAACTTGCCATAGTGGTTGATGATCGTGTGCCCGGCATTGGCACCGCCCTGGTAGCGAATGACGACATCAGCGTCGCCGGCAAACATGTCGGTGATTTTGCCTTTGCCTTCGTCGCCCCAGTTGCCGCCTACAATCGCTTTGACCATGATACAGTCCTCCTCGGAAATCTAACGAAAAATGCAAAAGACGTCCCAAATTGTGTCGAGGGACGTCTTGCCCCGCACATTATAGTACGGGGCAGCAAAAAGTGTCAATTCAGCCTTTGATAATCGTGACGCCGTTGCTCGTTCCGATCCGGTCGGCACCGGCGTCGATCATGGCCCGGGCCGTGGCAGCATCGCGAACGCCACCGGATGCCTTGACCAAGGCCTGGCCAGCGACGGCAGAGTTCATCAGGGCCACGTCGGCAAGGGTGGCCCCGCCGGTGGAAAAGCCGGTCGAGGTTTTGACAAACGCTGCCCCAGCGGCCACGCTGACCTCGCAGGAGCGAAGTTTCTCGTCATCGGTCAGCAGGCACGTTTCCAGGATGACCTTGACCTTGGCTGGCCGGGCCGCCTCGACGACAGCATAGATGTCATCCTGGACAAATTCCCAACGGCCGTCCTTGATGGCACCGACATTGATCACCATGTCGATCTCTTGAGCCCCATCCCGCACCGCTTGCTGGGTTTCGAACACTTTGGCGGAAGTCGCCATGGCTCCGAGCGGGAAACCGACCACGACGCAGGTTTTGACATCGCTGCCGGCGAGGGCCTCGGCGACAAGCCGGGTGTGACAGGAATTGACACAGACTGAGGCAAAGCCATATTCGCGGGCCTCGGCACAGAGTTTTCTGACCATGTCCTGGGTGGCATCGGGTTTGAGGATGGTGTGATCGATGTAAGGAGCGAGATTCATGACAAGTCCTCCCCTTCTTTGGCTGACTGGCAGCTGCTGTTTAGCCAGACTCGGCTGTTCTGATTCCATTATACTGCTGGATCAGAACAGCGTGCGGATCCGTTCGATCGCGGTGGCAGTATTTTCGGCTGAACCAAAAGCAGTCAGGCGGAAATAGCCCTCACCGGCAGGGCCGAAGCCGCTGCCCGGGGTGCCGACGACGCCGGCTTTGTTCAAGAGAAGATCGAAAAACCCCCAGGACGAGAGGTTTTGCGGGGTTTTGAGCCAGATGTAGGGGGCGTTTTTACCACCGAAGACCGACCAGCCCATGGCCAGGAGGCCTTCGCGGATGACGCGGGCATTGTCCTGGTAATAAGCGATGGTCTCGCGGATCTCTTTCTGGCCTTGTTCGCTGTAGACGGCTTCGCCAGCACGCTGAGTCAGATAGCTGGCACCGTTGAACTTGGTCGACTGGCGGCGGGCCCACAGGCTGTTGAGGGCGACGCCACCAATGCGCAGTTCCTTGGGCACGACGGTGAAACCGAGGCGGATGCCTGTGAAGCCTGCCGTTTTCGAGAAGCTGCAGAACTCGATCGCGCACTCTCGGGCGCCTTCGATTTCATAGATGCTGTGCGGCAGGTCTTCGGTGATGTATGCTTCGTACGCAGCATCATAGAAAATGACGCTGCCATTGCGGCGGGCATAGTCGACCCAATCCCTAAGGTCGATCGCACTGATGGTCGACCCGGTTGGGTTGTTGGGGAAACAGAGGTAGATCAGCTCGGGGGCAGGCACGTGCGGACCGGGAATTTCCGGAATGAAGCCGTTTTCCTGGGTACAGGGCAGGTACAAGATCCGGTCCCAGTGGCCGCTGCTCTGGTAATGGCCGGCCCGGCCAGCCATGGCATTGGTGTCGACATAGACCGGATAGACCGGATCGCAGACGGCAACCGTGCTGTCAGCAGCGAATATGTCACCGATATTGCCGGTGTCACTTTTTGCCCCGTCAGAGACGAAAATCTCATCGGTTTCGATTTTCACGCCGAGGCGGCCATAATGGACGTCAGCGATCTTCTGGCGCAGGAAATCATAGCCGAGTTCTGGACCATAGCCGCGGAAGGTTGCGGATTCTGCCTGTTCGGCGACGGCCTGGTGCAGGGCTGAGATGACACTGGGCGCCAGAGGGCGGGTGACATCGCCGATACCGAGACGGATGATCGAACGGTCTGGGTTGGCCGTGGTGAACGCACTGACGCGCTTGGCGATGTCGGAGAACAAGTAACTGCCGGGCAGGCGGGTGTAATTTTCATTGATTCTGGCCATGGGGTGCTCCTTGATTGGTATTTCTGGTCTTAAAGGTTAACGGTGCCGTCGAAAACGAATTCGGCTGGACCGGTCATGAAGATATCGTTGCTTGTCTCGTCCCATTCGATGTCCAGGCTGCCGCCTGTCAGCTCGAGACGGGCCTTGCGCTCAGACCGGCCGGTCACGACTGCCGCGGCAAGGGTGGCACAGGCACCAGTGCCACAGGCGAGTGTTTCGCCAGAGCCGCGCTCCCAGACCCGCATGCGCAAGGTCTGGCGGTCGATGATTTCACAAAACTCGGTATTGACACGGTCAGGGAAAATGGGCAGATGTTCGAAGGAAGGTCCGATGCGCGCGAGGTCGAGATCCTTGACGCCGGTGGTGAAGATAACCGTGTGCGGATTGCCCATGGAGACCGATGTGAGCTTATAGGTCTGGCCATCCACGTCGAGCGGGGCTTCAATCATGTTTTCGCCGGCAAAGCGGACCGGGATCTGGTCAGGTGTAAAAATTGGCGCCCCCATGTTGACCGTGACCGTGGCCACCTGGCGGTTGTCATCGAGGTGGAGTTCCAAGGTCTTGATGCCACTGAGGGTCTCGATTTCCAGGGTGGTCTTGTCGGTGAGGCGGCGGTCATGGACATATTTAGCGACGCAGCGGATGGCATTGCCGCACATTTTACCGCGTGAGCCGTCGGCATTGTACATGTCCATGAAAAAGTCGGCTGTGCGGGAGGGCTTGATCAGGACGATGCCGTCACCGCCGATGCCAAAATGGCGATCTGACAGGCGGATGGCCAGATTCTCTGGATCAGCGACCGGCTGAGCGATGGCATTGATGTAGATATAGTCGTTGCCTGCACCGTGCATTTTGGTGAAGACGAGGATGTTCTTTCCAATCATGGCGTCAAAGATGCCTCCTTGCAACTTTTCATCGGGTCACTTGCAAAACTATTGTAACAGGCGTTTGGCCAGTTCGACAATCCGGATGCCGGATTCCATGCTGCGTTTCTGCAGGAAACGATGCGCTTCCGGCTCGGACATGTGCTTACGCTGCATCAGAAACGCTTTGGCGCGTTCGAGGATCTGTTGCTCTTCCGTGCTGCGGTTCGCAGTTGCTTTATCCTGGGCAGGGGAGCTGACCTGGGGCTGGCCATAACGCAGCTCCTCAGTTGGCTGTTGCAGGATCTGTGGCGGTAAATGCTCGAGCAGACCGCTGGCAGCATCCAGGATATCCTGGCCGGAAAATGGCTGGACCAGGGTGTAGATCCCTGCACCGTATACCTGGCTGATCTGGCTGGCATTGACCAGAACCAGCAGGTCACTGGCTGGATCGAGCAGGCGGCGGATTTCGTTGGCCGACATGTCGTGGAGCCGGAACGGGCAGATGACAACGCCGCCCTCGTCACATTGGGCTGCTTGCTGCAGGACATGGGCCCCACTGGTGGCAACGCCCAGAACAGGGAGTCCGCGGCTGCGCAGCAGATGGTGCAATTTGCCGGCCATGTCATGGTCGGGATGAGCAATGATCACACTGCGCATGAAGCGATACCCCCTTTCTTTTGGAAATCAGTCAATCTCTGGAACAGGTCCAGGGTTTAATGCTCAGTACTGGCGCAGATACTGGTCTATTTCCCACTGGGTGACCACTTTACGGTAGTCGCCCCACTCCTTGCGCTTGGAAGCGATGTATTTTTCCATCACATGTTCGCCCAGGACCTCATGCATGAGCATATCTTTTTCCAGATCATCGAGCGCTTCCTGCAGGCTCATGGGCAGATCCTTGATTTTGCGAGCCGCACGCTCCTCGGCATTCATGGTGTAGAAATTGGTGTTAAGCGAGGGGCCCGGGTCGAGCTGGCGGCGAATGCCGTCAAGACCAGCGGCGAGACATGCGGCAAACAGCAGGTAAGGGTTGCTGGCCGGGTCGGGGCTTCTGAGCTCGATGCGGGTGTTTTCACCGCGGATAGCCGGGATGCGGATCAGCGGGCTTCTGTTATGCAGTGACCAGGAGATGTTGCAGGGCGCTTCAAATCCGGGCACGAAGCGCTTGTAGGAGTTGACCAGCGGATTGGCAATTGCCGTGATGCCGCGCATGTGTTCCAGGATGCCACCTATGAAAAAGCGGGCGATCTGGGACAAGCCTTCCGGATCTGAAGGGTCATTGAGCACATTGGCGCCATCCTTGAACAGCGACATATTGGTGTGCAAACCAGAGCCGCTGACTTTGGCGATCGGCTTGGGCATGAAAGTCGCATGCATGCCATAGCGCCGGGCGATCGTTTTGACGGCTTGCTTGAAAGTCATCAGGCGATCAGCCGCAGCAACCGCTTCATCGAAGCGGAAGTCGATTTCATGCTGGCCGGGTGCAACCTCATGATGGGAGGCCTCGACTTCAAAACCCATTTCCTCCAGGGCCAGGACAATTTCACGCCGGACATCTTCACCCTGGCCGAGGGGCTCCAGATCAAAGTAAGATCCGGTGTCATTGGTCTGGGTGGTTGGGTTGCCCTGGTCATCGGTATTGAACAGGAAAAATTCGCATTCCGGGCCCACGTTGAAGATGTAACCCATCTCTTCGGCCTGCCGGACGACTTTGCGAAGAATCTGGCGCGGGTCGCCGGCAAAGGTCTTGCCTTCGAGTGTCTTCAGATCGCAGACCAGCCGGGCCACTTTGCCTTGCTGTGGCCGCCAGGGGAAGATCAGGAACGAGTCCAGGTCTGGCTCAAGGTACATGTCGGATTCCTCGACCCGGGTGAACCCTTCGATCGCGGATCCGTCAAACATGCAGATGCCATCGAGTGCCTTGTCCAGCTGGCTCGAGCTGATCGATACGTTTTTCATGGTACCGAAGATGTCAGTGAACTGAAGGCGGATGAAGCGGACATCCTGCTCTTTGACAATGCGGAAAATGTCCTCACGGGTGTATAGGCTCATTGCAGGTACCTCCTTTGGCTCGTGCAAACAAGATGGCCCGATATCCAGGCCGGTGTTCAAATCAGTCGTCTCTGGCCAAAAACAAAAAAGCGCCCCCGGCAGCTGTGTGACTGCCGGATGAGCGCCATTGCTCGTTTCAAACAAAGGTTATTGTATCTGCGGACGGGTTGTCCTGTCAAGATTTCTCACCTCAACAATTGCAATTTACAAGATACTTTCTTGCATTTTCGGCCAGCTGATCATCCAGTGGCAAGAGTTCTTCAAATTCAGGATAACGTCTTTTCAAGGCAGTTTCAATCAAATGGTCGGCCATGGCCGGGTTTTTCGGCAGAAAAGATCCATGGGAGTATGTGCAATATGCATTTTTGTAAATTGCACCTTCTGTCTGGTCATCGCCATTGTTGCCTCCGCCTTTGCGAACCTTGGCCAACGGACGGACCCCGGGCCCCAGATAGGTGCGGCCGGAATGGTTTTCAAAACCGACCAGAACCGGGTCGCTGCCTTGTCCGGAGAGCCAGGCAGCTTCATGAATGGTGTTGCCGATCAGGCGGTCCGGGCGGCCGATGGTCCGGACGTCGATCGCACCGAGGCCATCGATCCGGTGACCATCCTGTTCCTCATAGTAGCGGCCCATCAGCTGGTAGCCGCCGCAGATGCACAGGAAAACCAGACCGTCTTCCACGGCAGCACGGATGGCATCACCTTTCTGTTCGATCAGGTCTTCGTAGAGGAGGTTCTGCTCATAATCCTGGCCGCCGCCCATGAAGACCAGGTCATAGTCGCTGGCGGCAAAGGGGTCGCCCAGGCTGATGGGGGTGATGGTGCAATCGATCCCCCGCCACTGGCAGCGTTGCTTGAGCGTGAGCAGGTTGCCACGGTCGCCGTAAAGGTTGAGCAAATCAGGGTAAAGGTGGCAGATTCTCAATTCCATGGGCCTTTAGCCTCCTTTGCGCCAGAATTCGCGCAGGTGGTAGCGCCGGACAAGGCTGGCCCTCAGGTCGAGCATCGCAGTGTAGTTGGGCAGGATATAGAGACAGGTTCCTGATGGGCAAAGGGCCAGCTGACGGTCGAACAAAGCCAGGGCGTCAGGCTCGACATCGAGTTCTGTGGCTGGTTTTCCGGCATAATTCAGGCGCAGGGCCATGTCCGCTGCCCGGATTCCGGAAACACCGAGGGGGCCTGGCAGCAGATGGGTTTCAAAATCGACATCCCAGATCCAGGAGACATCCCGCCCATCCGGATCATTGGCATTTAATAACAGCATGGCTGCGCCAAAGTCTGTGGCATGGCTGACATAATCGAGTGCCCGGTCCATGCCGACTGGATTTTTGACCAGGATCAGGCACACCTCACGTCCGTCCACTTGGAATCGTTCCATCCGGCCAAAGGCCGCGCGGGCCTGTCCCAGCACATCAGCAGCCGGTGCAAAGGCCTGGCCGCCGGCGATTGCAGCCAGAAGGGCGGCAGAGGCATTATAGCCATTGTGCAGTCCTGGGATCGCCAGTTCTGCCCGGATCGTTTCACCATGATAGTGGAAAAGCAAGGTCTGGGACTCGCTGTTTTCGCCGGAGGTCGCCTGCTGTTCCCGAGGATCCGGTGCAGCCGGGGCAAAAGACAGGTCAGGCTGCGGTCGGGTGAAGCCGCAATCGGGGCAGGTGAAGTGGCCGAGATGGCCATAAGCATGGGCCTGATACTGGTAGCGCGTGCCGCAGAACGTGCAGAAAGCTGATTCCGTGACGGCGCCGGAAGGGCCAGATTGCATTGCTGCCTGGTCCAGGCCGAAAAAGAGGCATTGGTCCTCGCGACCGCGGGCCAGGGAAGCGCACAGAGAGTCATCGGCACAGAGAACCACCCGGGCAGAACTATCTGCAAGGCCTTTGGCGATCAAGTCCCGGGTATGGGCCAGTTCGCCATAACGGTCCAATTGGTCACGGAAAAAATTGGTCACCACACAGATACTCGGTCCCAGTGAAACAGCCAGCTTGGCAAAAAAAGCTTCGTCAATTTCGAAGACGATCGCCACGTCGTTCTCGCCCGTTGTTTTCTGGCGCAACAGGGGCAAGTGGTCGAGCAGGGTGGTGGTCAGACCCGAATCGAGGTTGGCGCCGGACGGATTGGTGATCACCGGCGTGCCGAGCGATTCCAGGATGGAGCACAGGATCCGGACGGTGGTGGTTTTGCCATTGGTTCCTGTGACCAGATAGACGGTCCGACCGGCAGTCAGGCGTTTCAATAGCAGGGGATCAACCACCAGCGCGGCTTTACCGGGCAGGGCGGTGGCCCCGCGACCGAGGCGGCGCAGGAGAAAAGTCAGCGCGCGGCCCGTCTGGATGGCCAGACTGGCGCGCGCGCGTTCAGGCAGGGTCAGGCGGGACCGGAACAGACCAGCCATGGTCGTCTCAGGCGCGGGCCGGGCCGCGCACCTGGTCAATCCGGGCCAGGAATTCGTCGAAGAGGTATTCCGAGTCCTGCGGGCCTGGGGCGCCTTCCGGATGGTACTGGACGGTGGCAACAGGGTACTGGGTGTAGCGCAGGCCTTCGTTCGAACCGTCATTGACATGGATGTGGCTGACGGTGGCGATGGCCGGATCGACGGTTTCGTCGATGACGACATAGCCGTGGTTCTGTGAGGTGATGTAGACCCGGTCAGCCGCGAGGTCCTTGACCGGATGATTGATGCCGCGGTGACCGTATTTGAGCTTTCTCGTCTTGGCACCAGTAGCCAGGGCGACCAGCTGGTGGCCGAGGCAAATACCGAAGACAACGACTCCGGATTCGTACAGGGCGCGGATATTGGGCAGGATCGGGTCACAGTCGACTGGATCACCAGGTCCGTTGGACAGCATGATGCCGTCCGGCTTAGCCGCGAGAATGGTGGCAGCCGGGGTATCCCACGGGTAGACGGTGACATCGCAGCCGCGTTGGGTCAAGTTCCAGACGATGTTCTGCTTGAGACCAAAGTCGAGCATCGCAATGCGGTATTTCGACTGGACTGCAGTGTCGACCTCGAAGGGGATTTCATTGAGGGCATCCGCCGGGCGGCTCATGCCGGGTTCACGATTGATGCGGCCGAAAGATCCGGCCGGGTAGGTTTTTGCGGATTTGCGGCTGACGCGGGCAACAGGGCAGTGGTTGGTGTGGGCATGGATACGCTTCAGACAGTCTGCAAGGTCGTAGGTTTCGTCTGCCGTGATCATGCCGTTCATGGTGCCCTTTTCCCGCAGCGTCAGGGTCAAGGTCCGGGTATCAATGCCGCTGATGGCTGGAATATCATGGCGGACAAGGTATTCGTTGAGATCTTCTGCATCGCGGGCATCACCGATGATGTGGGTCAGGTCACGGACGATCAGAGCGTCAGCCCAGGGCCGGTCAGACTCGCTCTGTTCGGTGAAAACGCCGTAATTGCCGATGATCGGGGAGGACATCACGATTCCCTGGCCGGCGTAGGAGGCATCTGTCAGCAATTCGAGATAACCCGTCAGGCCGGTGTTGAATACCATCTCGCAGATCACTTCGCGCGGCGAGCCGAACCGTTCACCCGGGAAAATGCTGCCGTCTTCGAGGATCAGATACGCCTTTTTCATAAGGACCTCCTATTTATGCGAAAAAAAGACGACTTCGCCCGAATCGAGCCAAATCGTCCTATGCGTTCAGGCGACCTATTGTAGCATGGAACGCGCTGCCTTAGCAATGCCTCTCAGTAGTCGATCCCTTCACGGGCCAGGATGCCTTTTTCATAAGGGTGGGCGATGCATTGGACATCGGAGACATAGTCGGCCAGGGCAAGGAAGCGCGGTTCAGGGTTGCGGCCGGTGAGGACGACCTCCAGATTGGCGGGTTTGGTTACGAGGAAGTTGTAGACCTCGTCGCTGTCGAGCAGTCCGGTTGCCAGGGCGCCGAATGTCTCGTCCAGGACAAGTAGATCGATTTCGCCGCTGCGGGCAGCGGCGACCGCAGCGGTAAAAAACTCCTCATGCATCTGGCGGGTGCGGATTTTGTCGTCCTCTTCCATCTGGTTGGTGAACTTCATGTCGGCCTGGCCAGAGAGAACGCGGACATTGTCCAGCTGGCGAAGGATGCCGATTTCGCCGGACAGGCCATTTTTCAGGAACTGGACAAAAAGAACGCGCAGGCCATGGGCATGGGCCCGGACGGTCAGACCAACCGATGCGGTTGTCTTGCCTTTGCCATTTCCGGTGTAGATGTGGATCAGGCCGGTCTGGGGTGCGTCCACATGACGAGTCATCTGGCGAGCCAGAGGCGTGGCGCTGGCAGAGGACTCAAGCACTTCCGGGGTCGGATAGATCGGCTTGCGTTCAGTTGTCATGGTCGGTTCCTTTCGTATCCTGCCTTCTGGGTTTTAGTCCCGGCAGCCCGGGCGGCGATCAGGAGCAGCCGGTCGTTGTGCCGCAATCGAGGCAGACCTTGCAGGTGCCGTTTCGAACCATCCGGGTGCTGGAGCAAGTCGGGCAGGTTGAACCATCGTAGAGCTTCTCACCCGTACGGGCGGCTTCGCGGGCGCTCTCGTGGACATAGGCTTCACCGGTCAGTTCGATCGTCCCGTCAGCCGTGGGCTCATCCTGGATGCCGGTTGAATATTCCGGTTCGCGCAGGTTCGGGAACTGTGGATTGACCTCGCCATTGTCCTCGTCTTCATCCTCTTCGGATTCGCTGGAATCCAGCACTGGCAAGGTCAGGGCACTGGTGATAGCGGCTGTGACGGCAGGTGCGCCAGGTGCGGCAGCCAGGGATCCTTCCGGTTTGACCTGGCAGCGTGAATAATCACCAATCTCGATGTCGATGATCTTGCTGATCAGATCGGAAATCGAGGTGCAGTACTTGATGTAGGGATGGCGCGTGACAAATCCGTAGGGCTCGTATTTCTGGCCGCGCAGCATCTTGGAAATGTTCTGCGGCGGGATGCGGTACTGGAGCATGACAGAGATCGTCTTCGACAAGGAGTTCAAGAGGCCCATGATCAGGGTTCCTTCCCGGTCGGTCGTGATGTAGATTTCCGTGATCTCGCCATTGGCGCTGCGGTTGACCGTGGTGTAGATCTTGACGTCTTCGACCTGGGCCGGGTGGGTGTGGCCAGAGCGGATACCGACTGGTTTGTCACGGCGGGAAGCCAGAGGATTGGCCACCTGCTTTTCCAGACGGTGGTTGCGTTCGCGGGTTTTCTCGGCATATTCGAGCAGCTGGGCATACTTGAGATCCTTGAGCTCAACATCTTGGTTGATCGATTCGAGGCGCAAGTTCAGAGGCTGGGCAAATTTTGATCCGTCGCGATACAGCGTAATGCCTTTGACACCAAGCTGCCAAGATTTGATGACGACCTCTTTGAAGTCTTCGACGGTGGCTTCCCTAGGCAGGTTGACGGTCTTGGAAATGGCTCCGGAGAGCAGGGGGGTGAGGGCGGCGACCATCAGGACATGACCCATATAATGGATGTAGCGTTCGCCGCTGCCACACTGGTTGGCGGTGTCAAAAACGGCGAGATGTTCGTCCTTGAGATGGGGAGCACCTTCGATCTTGCCATCGACAATCATGCCGTCTTCTTCACGCATGATGTAGTCGATGATGTCGGTTATCTCATCCGGCGTGTAGCCGAGCTTTTTCAGACCAGCTCCAATGCTCGGGTTGGCCAGCTTCATGAAACCACCACCGGACAATTTCTTGTAAGAGACATGCGAGAAAAAAGGCTCGATGCTGGTTGCCGCACAATCCATGGCAAAAGAAATCGTACCGGTCGGTGCCATGACTGAAACCTGGGCATTGCGGTAGCCAAACTGGGCGCCAGCCTTCTCAGCATTCTGCCAGGATTCGCGCAGGGAGCGGCTGATCTCATCAAGTCCCAGCTTTGCCAGGAGGTCATGATCGACCGCTACTGGAGTATAGGATAGATTTTCAAACTCGTCTGTCCGGGCACCGGAGACGCGGGCGTGGTTACGGATGACACGCAGCATGTGCTCGCGATTGAGTTCGTATTTGGCAAACGGACCAGCCATTTCGCTCATCAAAGCGGACATGTAATAGCTGCGGCCGGTCAGGATGCCGACCAGGGCTGCAGCCAGGGCACGGGCTTCGTCAGAATCATAGGGCAGGCCCATCTCCATCAGGAGTGAGGCCAGATTGGCCATGCCAAGGCCCGTGCTACGGAAGAGCCACGTTTTCCGGGCAATATCGGCGGTTGGGAAATGACCCCAGTGGATGGAGGCTTCGAGGACAAGCTGGACCAGGGTGATCATGTGCTCATAGCCCTTAAGGTCGAATAGCTCGGTCTGGGCATTGTAGAAGCGCAGGATATTGATCGAAGCCAGATTGCAGCTGGTGTCGTCAAGGAAGGCATATTCGCCGCAGGGGTTGGTCGAATTGAGGCGGTTTTGCTTGGCCCAGGTCTGGCCATCCTCGCCATTAGGGCAGGTATGCCAGGCATTGAACGTATCGTCGAACTGAGGGGCCGGATCGGCACAGCGCCAAGCGGATTCGTTGAACTTCTGCCAGATGTCGGAAACCTTGATTGCCTTGTCAACCCGCTGGTCGATGCGGCCGCGAAGCAGCAATTCGGCATCCGGATCGGTGTCAAGGTTGATGACCTTGCTCATGAATTCGTCGGAAATACGCACGGAATTATTGGAGTTCTGGCCAGAAACCGTCTGGTAAGCCTCGCCGTCCATATCGGCATCATAGCCCATCTTGGCCAGGGCGATGACTTTATCTTCTTCCTTGGCTTTCCATGTGATGAAATCCTCGATCTCTGGATGGTCGATGTCAAGGCAGACCATTTTGGCGGCACGGCGGGTCGTACCGCCGGATTTGATCGCGCCGGCGTTGCGGTCGAGACCCTTGAGGAAGCTCATCAGGCCGGATGAAGCGCCGCCGCCGGAGAGGCGTTCGCCTTCGGCACGGATCGAGGAGAAATTCGTTCCGGTGCCGGAGCCGCCGCGGAAGAGACGGGTCTCGGTGACGTATTCCTCGGAGATGGAGTGCGGCCCGAGGAGTTTGTCCTCAATCGAGAGGATAAAGCAAGCGGAAGCCTGGGTCCGAGTGTAGTCATCCTGGGACTCGACGACTTCACCCTTGGCTTCGTCATAGTAGAATAGACCGCTTTTACCTCCCAGGATGCCATAGGAGAGCTTGAGGCCGGTGTTGAACCATTGCGGCGAGTTGGGAGCATACATTTGGTTAAGGAAAGCGTAGACCAGCTCATCGTAGACAATCTGGGCCTGATCATCAGAGGTCAGGATGCCCTCTTCACGCAAAGAGGAGACCCAGAAATGGACCAGGCGGTGGGCCACTTGGCGCATGCTGATTTCACCGCCGGTCGGGGAATCCTGGACACCTGCTTTGCGGAAATATTTCGAGGCGATGATATCGCGGGAGTTCTGCGAATAATGAACAGGAAATTCGAGGTTTTTCATGTCCGTCAGAACGCGGCCGGATTTGTGGTCCTTGATCAGGACATCGCTGTAGTCCCAGTCAAACAGGTCATAGACGGTCTTTTCCGGGCTTTTTTCAAGTTCCCTGGTGAAGTAGCGCACGATCAGTGACGGCAGAGTTGGCATGGGACGACCTCCTGAAGTTCTGTCTATATGGATGGAAGTGAAGAGCAGTTCTGTGATATGACATCTGTTAGATGGAAACTGCCAAAACCACATCAAGCAGTTCAAACTACGTTAAGTAGTCTAAACTACATTTAGTAGTTTTAGCAGTAATCGGACACTAGATATTGTATAGCTGGAGCCGTCACCTGTAAACAATCAATAATGACAATGAATCGTCCGGATTCGGCTGGATTGCCAGATTATCACAAACCAAGCCCTTTGGGCAATGTCTCATGATGATCAACAAAACATTCGCTGGAGACATGCCAGACACCTTGATTTTATTGACACTCACCCCCTGGCGTTGTAAATTGGTAGACAACCCTTTAGAGCCCGAGCACGCGTTCAGACTCATCGTCGGACCTCCGTCGTCTCGGTATCCGTCAACTTCCAGGACTCTCTCCGGGAGCTTTGCGGTCTGACAATAGCCTTGAAGAAGCGCTGGATGCGGCTGTTGATGAAGCCATGCAAACATCAGGGTCCTTCCGGACACGAAAAGGTTTTGTGGAGTTGATGAATTGATGCAACGCTATTTATACGGCGGGTCATTTTCTGACCTGCCCCGTGAAGATTGTGATGTCCTGATTGTCGGTGCCGGTTTGGCCGGCTTGTACACAGCCTTGCAATTGGATCCTTCTTTCAACATTGTTATTTTGAATAAATTCGGACTCGACCAGAGCAACTCCATGTATGCCCAGGGTGGTATTGCGGCTGCCGTGGCGGAGGATGACTCGCCAGACCTGCATTTCGAAGACTCCATGGTTGCCGGGTCCAATCTCTGTAACAAGGAGGCGCTGCGCGTCCTGGTCGATGAAGGGCCGGAAAATATCCGCATCCTCCGGGACTGGGGCGTGCCCTTTGACCTCGATGCCAATGGCAGGCTTGCTGTTGGCCAGGAGGGTGCCCATTCCAGAAAGCGCATCATCCACAGCCATGGTGACGCCACCGGCCTGCACATGACCAGCCGTCTGGTCGAACTGGTCCAGTCACGTCCCAACATCCGTGTGGACAACAACTGGACATTGGTTGATTTGGTGGTCGATGATAAAAATGCCGTCACCGGTGCGATCACTCTGAATTCCAAGGCCACAGACGATTTCCGCTTTTACCGCGCCCGCGCCGTGGTTTTGGCAGCCGGCGGCATAGGCCAGCTGTTCCTGCACTCGACGAATGCCCGTCCGGCCACAGGCGATGCCCTGGCTGCGTCGATCCGCGCCGGCGCGGAAACGGGCGACCTTGAATTTATCCAGTTTCATCCGACTGCCCTGCCCGAACCGGATGAAAATGGCCGCTGTTTCCTGATTTCCGAAGCCGTGCGCGGCGAGGGCGCCATCCTGCGCTCCATTCACGGCGAAACTTTCATGGAAAAGGCCCATCCGCAGGGCAACCTGGCTCCTCGCGACGTGGTTTCCCAAGCCATTTTTCGCCAGATGCTCAAAGATGATTCAGACTATGTCTATCTGGATATCACGCATCAGCCAGCAGAATTCCTCCAGCGCCGGTTCCCGATGATCTACGAGACATGCCTTCAGCGCGGTCTCGACATGGCCAAGGATTACCTGCCGGTCACTTCCGTCCAGCATTATTTCATGGGCGGTGTCAACACGGATCTTCGCGCCCGGACGACCTTGAAGAACCTCTATGCCTGTGGTGAAGTTGCCCACACAGGCATTTATGGGGCCAATCGCCTGGCCAGCAACTCCTTGCTGGAATGTCTGGTTTACGGGCGCCGGGCTGCACAGGCCATCAACAGCGCACCTGAAAGAGAACTGGCAGACATGGCTGCTCTGGCAGAGGTGATCGCCCGGACTCAGGCCGCTGATTCAGCACAGCGCGCCAAAGCGCTGGCAGCCAATTTGAGAATCAAGGCGGTCGAGTCAACGGCAGCCGAAGATCGCCAGCAGATCCGCCAGCTGATGACCCGCTACTGTGGCATCCTGCGCAGCAAAGAGGGCCTGCAGACGGCTCTGCACGGGCTGGAAGCGATCCACCAGCGTCGTGAATTGGCAACGATCCACAATTTGATTGAATTGGAAGCAGCCCAGATGGCTGTGACTGGGAAGGCCATTATCCAGGCCGCCCTGCGACGTCGCCACAGCGTCGGAGCCCATTACCGGATGGATGAAAGCCGGCCCAACCCAATCCAGCCCGAACTCAGAAGGAGGAAATGACCATGCTGACCCCTTTTTTGATGGATGACATCATCATCCGCGCCCTGACCGAAGATATTGGGACCGGCGACATCACGACCTTGTCCACGATCCCGGCCGACAAGCAGACTGCCGCTGTCCTGGTCGCCAAAGAAACCGGTGTCATCTGTGGCTTACCCGTTTTTGCCCGGGTTTACGAATTGCTTGACCCCAGTGTCAAGGTGGAATTTTCTGTTTTTGAAGGCCAGCGCGTCCAAAAGGGTGATCGATTGGCTCGCATCGATGGCCCGGCCCGCAGTGTTCTAACCGGCGAACGCGTCGCGCTCAATTTCCTGCAGCGCTTGTCGGCGATCGCCACCAAAACCGCCTGGGCGGTTGATCAGGTCGAGGGCACGAATGCTTCGATCTGCGATACGCGGAAAACAACTCCCGGGCTGCGTGTTCTGGAGAAATATGCTGTCCGCACCGGCGGTGGCTCCAACCATCGTTTCAACCTGGCCGATGGCATCCTGATCAAGGACAACCATATCCAGGCTGCCGGCGGCATTACAGCCGCGGTCACAATGGCACGTCACCAGGCGCCGCACACTTTGAAAATCGAAGTTGAAGTCGAAAACCTGGACCAGGTGGACGAAGCACTTGCCTGCAGGGCCGACATCATCATGCTCGACAACATGGACCAGACAATGATCAAAACAGCCGTCGCCCGTATCGCCGGACGCGCCCTGGTGGAAATTTCCGGTAACATGGGCGAGAAAAACCTTTCGGCCCTGGCAGCCACAGGTATTGACCTGATCTCGATCGGTGCACTGACCCACACGGTCAAAGCCCTCGATATCAGCCTGCGATTCGACCTCGCCTGATTCAGGAGAACAACAGCTCTCGATTGACCTCTTTTTAGTGATTATGCAAGTAATAACTTTTCTTATTGCAAATCACTTTTTCACAAAAATCAATTGAATGGCAAAAAAGACGATGTTATACTGTAAGGACCATCCTTTTATGGCAACATAAGCTAGATGGTCCTTTTTATTTTTGCAAGATCAACGGCGATCTATTTCATCCCGGCCATTGCGGGATTGTTTGCGATCGCAATGGCTCGAAAACAGGAGGACGATTTATGCAGCATCAAAATCTGGGGTTGCCCCAGAGGCAAGGTCTGTATGATCCGCAATTCGAGCATGACGCTTGCGGCATCGGCTTTGTCGTCAACATCAAGGGACACAAGTCCCACTCCATTGTCCGCCAGGCTTTGACAGTCCTTTCAAACCTGGCTCACCGCGGCGGTGCCGGCAGTGAGGACAATACAGGCGATGGCGCCGGTGTTCTGCTCCAGGTTCCGGACAAATTTTTCCGCTCGGTCTGTCCCCAAGTTGGCATTGAACTGCCGCCAGAAGGCCACTACGGCGTCGGCATGACATTCCTGCCCCTCGAACGCAATGAGCGCAAGAACGTCCAGGCCAAGATTGAAGCCATCGTCCTCGAGGAAGGCCAGACGGTTCTCGGCTGGCGTTACTTGCCGGTCAACGAATCCTCACTCGGCTACACGGCCCGGATCAACCGGCCCCACATCAGCCAGCTGTTCATCGGCGCGGCTGCTGGCACAGACAACCTCACTTTCGAACGTTCCCTGTACGTCATCCGCAAACGCTGTGAAAGACTGGTCGTCGGCAAAGGTGAAGCCGACCGGGATTATTTCTATTTTGCAAGTTTGTCCAGCCGGACCATCGTTTACAAAGGCATGCTGACCGCCGAACAAGTCGACGCCTTCTACCTCGACCTGGCCAACCTCAATTTCGAGTCAGCCATCGCTCTGGTCCACTCCCGATACAGCACCAACACCTTCCCGAGCTGGGAACGTGCCCATCCTTACCGCTACCTGATCCACAACGGCGAAATCAATACCTTGCGCGGCAACATCAATCGTATGAATGCCCGTGAGCCGGGTCTATCCAGCGACGTATATGGTGGCGAACTGAGCCGGATTTTCCCGATTATCAACAACAATGGCTCTGACTCCGCGATGTTTGACAACACCCTCGAGTTCCTTGTCCTGTCCGGCCGTTCGATTGCCCACGCCGGCATGATGATGGTCCCCGAACCGTGGCAGAACCACGAGTCGATGAGCGATTCGAAAAAGTCTTTTTACGAATATCATGCCATGATGATGGAACCGTGGGACGGCCCAGCCGCCATGGCCTTCACTGACGGCACTCGAGTGGCCGCGATCCTCGACCGCAATGGCCTGAGGCCTTCCCGCTACTACGTCACCAAGGATGACATGATCATCCTGGCATCCGAAGCGGGCGTCCTCGACATTCCGCCGGAAAACATCGTGGTCAAGGAGCGCCTGCGCCCCGGCCGCATGCTCCTGATCGACACCGAAGAAGGCCGGATCATTGCCGATGAGGAAATCAAGGAAAAAATCTCCGGCGAAAAGCCCTACCGTGAGTGGATCGATGCCCACATGATCACACTCAAGGATCTGCCGGAAGCCGTCGAAGAACCGCTGCCACCGCAGGAAGAGCTCGAGAAGCTGGAAAAGGTCTTTGGCTACACCTACGAGGATCTCAAGACGATCATCCTGCCGATGGCCAGGGATGGCATGGAACCAACGGGCGCCATGGGCATCGACTCGCCGATCGCCGTCCTGTCCGAGCGCAACCAGATTCTCTACAACTATTTCAAGCAGTTGTTCGCCCAGGTCACCAATCCGCCGATTGACGCCCTGCGCGAGGAGATCATCACCGCGACCGAAACTTACATCGGTTCTATTGGCAACTTGATCCACCCTGAACCGGCCGATGCCCGTCGCCTCAAGCTCAAATACCCGATCCTGTCCAACCAGGAGCTCGAACGCATCCGCCAGATCACAGAGCCTGGTTTCAAGGCAGCCACCCTGCCGATGTTCTTTGCTGCTGGCGGGGACGGCCGCTCCCTTGAAAGTGCCATTGAAGCGCTGTTTGATGCCGCGGACCAGGCTATCGCCAACGGTGCCAACATCATCATCCTGTCCGACCGCGATGTCAGCGCCGCCCTGACACCGATCCCGGCCCTGCTGGCCACTTCGGCCCTTCACCACCATCTCAACCGCAAGGGCACCCGGCCAAAAATCAGCCTTGTCGTCGAATCCGGCGAAGCGCGTGAAGTCCATCATTTTGCCCTCCTGCTGGGCTATGGCGCTTCGGCAGTCAATCCGTTCCTCGCCTTTGAAGCCGTCGATGGACTGATCCGCGATGGATTCCTCAATGACATCTCGCGCGAAGATGCGATCGCCCACTACATCAAAGCCTCGATCAAGGGTATTGTCAAAATCCTGTCCAAGATGGGCATTTCGACCATCCAGAGCTATCAGGGCGCCCAGATTTTCGAAGCCATCGGTATCAATGAGTCCGTTGTGGACCGTTATTTCACGGCCACAGCCACCCGCATCGGCGGCATTGGCCTGGAGGAAATCGCTCGCGAAGCCAACGATCGCCACAAGGCAGCCTTTGACCCGAATGTAGTCAATCCCGGCCTCGAAACAGGCAGTGACTACCAGTGGCGCAGCAATGGTGAATACCACCTGTTCAATCCAATGACCGTTCACCTCCTGCAGCAGGCCTGCCGCAATGGCGACTATGCCACCTTCAAGGACTACTCGCGCCTTTTGAACCTGGAGACCCAGAAACGCAGCACGTTGCGCGGTCTTCTGGATCTCTTGCCAGCCCGTCACCCGATCCCGATCGAAGAAGTCGAATCGGTCGATTCGATCGTCCGCCGCTTCAAGACAGGCGCCATGTCCTATGGCTCGATCAGCCAGGAAGCTCACGAAGCCATGGCCATCGCCATGAACCGCCTCGGCGGCCGCAGCAACACCGGTGAAGGCGGCGAAAACCCGGCCCGCTTCAAGACGCTGCCGACCGGCGACTCGAAAAACTCCGCGATCAAGCAGGTAGCCTCCGGTCGATTTGGCGTGACAAGTGAATACCTGGTCAACGCCCGTGAAATCCAGATCAAGATGGCCCAGGGCGCCAAGCCCGGCGAAGGCGGCCAGCTGCCCGGCAAGAAAGTCTACCCCTGGGTTGCGGCCACCCGCCACACCACCCCGGGCGTCGGTCTGATATCGCCTCCGCCGCACCATGACATCTATTCGATCGAAGACCTCGCCGAACTGATCCACGACCTCAAGAACGCCAACAAATACGCCCGGATCAACGTCAAGCTGGTCTCTGAAGTTGGTGTCGGTACGATCGCAGCCGGTGTAGCCAAGGGCCGTGCCGACGTGGTCCTGATCAGTGGCTATGACGGTGGCACCGGCGCTTCGCCGATCACCAGCATCCGTCATGCCGGACTGCCCTGGGAACTCGGCCTGGCCGAAACCCACCAGACCCTGATGCTCAACGACCTCAGAAGCCGCATCGTCGTCGAAACCGACGGCAAGCTGCTGACCGGCCGTGATGTCGTTGTTGCAGCCCTGCTTGGCGCTGAAGAATTTGGTTTTGCCACCGGCCCACTCGTCTCGCTTGGCTGTGTCATGATGCGCGTCTGTAACCTCGACACCTGCCCGGTCGGCGTCGCCACCCAGAATCCTGAGCTGCGCAAAAAGTTTGGCGGCAAGCCAGACTATGTGGTCAATTTCATGCGCTTCATCGCCCAGGAAATGCGCGAATTCATGTCCGAGCTCGGCTTCCGCACCATCAATGAGATGGTCGGCCGCACAGACCGACTCTCTCCGAAAAAAGCGCTAACCCACTGGAAACATACCGGTATCGACTTGTCCTGCCTGCTCTGGCAGCCACAAGGCGGCGAAACCGTGAGCCGCACGTGCACCATGAAACAAGATCACGGCCTCGAAAAGACGCTCGACCAGCAAATCCTGATCCCATTCTGCCGGGCAGCGATTGAGCACGGCCGGAAAATCGAGGCGACGTTCCCGATCCGCAACATCAACCGCGTCGTCGGCACGCAGCTCGGTTCGGAAGTCACCCGCCGCCATGGCGCAGCCGGATTGCCCGAAGACACGATCAGCCTTCATTTCCGTGGTTCGGCTGGCCAGAGCTTTGGCGCATTCGTGCCCAAAGGCCTCACCCTCAAGCTCGAAGGTGATGCCAACGACTATGTTGGCAAAGGCCTCTCTGGCGGAAAAATCGTAGTCTATCCAGACGCCAAGGCCACCCTCGTCCCCGAGGAAAACATCATCATCGGCAATGTCGCTTTCTTTGGCGCAACAAGTGGTGAAGCCTATATCCGCGGCATCGCCGGCGAGCGTTTCTGTGTTCGCAACAGTGGTGTCAACGCCGTCGTCGAAGGGGTCGGAGACCATGGCTGTGAATACATGACCGGCGGGCGCATCGTCGTCCTCGGGCCGACTGGGCGCAACTTCGCTGCCGGTATGTCCGGCGGTATCGCCTATGTCCTCGACCGCGACGGCACCTTCTCTGGCAACTGCAACACCCAGATGGTCTCCTTGCATAAATTGACGGACGCCGAGGAAATCAGCACCATTCAGGCCATGGTCGAACGCCATGTCGCCTACACCGGCAGCGAGCATGCCGCACGCCTTCTGGCCGACTGGGATCGCACCGTCTCATCCCTGGTCAAGGTCATGCCGAAGGATTTTGAACGCATGCAAAACGCCATCAAGGCTGTCGAGGCCAGCGGACTATCCGGTGAGGAAGCCCTCATGGCCGCATTCGAAGCCAATAACCGCGACCTGTCCCGGGCCAGCGGCAACTGACGGAACGGAGGAATACACATGGGTAAACCCACTGGCTTTATGGATTACAAGCGCGAGCTGCCACCGGACCGTCAGCCGCTCGAGCGCATCAAAGACTGGAACGAATTCCACGAACATTTCTCGGATGAACAGCAGCAGCTCCAGGGCGCCCGCTGCATGGACTGCGGCATTCCTTTCTGCCATTCCGGTGTCCTGATCAATGGCGCAGCCTCTGGCTGTCCGATCAACAATTTGATCCCGGAATGGAATGACCTGATCTACCGCGGCCGCTGGCGCGAAGCCTGGGAGCGGCTGCGCAAGACGAACAATTTCGCCGAGTTCACCGGCCGAGTCTGCCCTGCCCCCTGCGAAGGCGCCTGCACAGTCGGTATCAACGAACCCCAGGTCACGATCAAGAACAACGAAGTCTACATCGTCGACAAAGCCTGGGAAGAAGGCTGGATCGTGCCACAGCCGCCGCATCAGCGCAGCGGTAAGAAAGTCGCCGTCATCGGGTCCGGCCCGTCCGGGCTAGCCTGTGCGGACCAGCTCAACAAAGCCGGCCATACCGTCACCGTCTATGAACGGGCTGACCGGATCGGCGGCCTGCTGATGTATGGCATCCCGAACATGAAACTGGACAAGTCCGTTGTCCAGCGCCGCGTCGACCTGATGGCTGCCGAAGGTGTCACCTTCGTCACCTCAACTGAAGTTGGCAAAGATCTCTCTGCTGCCACTCTCAAAGTCGAGAACGACGCCGTCATTCTCTGTGGCGGTGCGACCAAACCGCGTGATCTGCCGATCGAGGGCCGCGAGCTCAAAGGTGTTTATTTTGCGATGGAGTTTTTGAAGGCCAACACCAAGAGCCTTCTGGACTCCGATCTGGCAGACGGACAGGCCATTTCCGCCCAAGGCAAGGACGTCCTGGTCATCGGTGGCGGTGACACGGGTACCGACTGCGTCGGCACCAGCATCCGCCATGTTTGCCGCTCGGTCAACCAGATCGAAATCATGCCCCAGCCACGCGATTCACGCGCGCCCAACAACCCCTGGCCGCAATGGCCTTTCGTCCTGAAAACCGATTACGGCCAGGAAGAGGCTATCGCTCTCTATGGCAAAGATCCGCGCACGTACCTCACCACCGCCAAGAAATTCGTCGGGGATGAGAACGGCCAGCTGCAGGAAGTCCACACCATCGAGGTCGACTGGCAAAAAGACCCCCAGGGCCGGATGATCCCGGTTGAAGTGCCAGGCACTGAAAAGATCTGGCCGGCGCAGCTGGTTCTTCTGGCCATGGGCTTCCTCGGGCCGGAAGACACGGTTCTGTCCGAGCTCGGTGTCACTCGCGACGCCCGGTCCAATGCCAAGGCCGAGCATGGCACCTTCACCACCAATGTCAAAGGCGTCTTTGCTGCCGGTGACATGCGCCGCGGCCAGAGCCTGGTCGTGTGGGCCATCAACGAAGGCCGCGCTGCCGCCCGCGAATGCGACCGCTACCTGATGGGCGATTCTCTGCTACCGTAAGGTTTACTTAGGGTACTTCATCCCGACTTCGGACCTCTGGTTCACGGTCAATCAATTCAAAGGGCTGTCTCCACGGAGATGGCCCTTTTCATCTGTCCTGCTTTGGAATGGTCCCAAGCTTATAGCGTTTTGACCATCTCGTTTACTCAGCCTGTGCTTTCACGCAAAAAGTCGCCTCAAGTGCAAGTCCTGAGACGACCTTCTGGATCCGTTTGCTAGTTGGTACCGGTGCTTAAGCTTTGGGCGCCTTGGGTGCTTTCGGAGCCTTTTCTGCTTTCGGTGCCTTTTCAGCTGCAACTTTCTTGACAGCTGTCTTCTTGGCAACAGGGGCTGCTTTCACGTCTGCACCTTCAGCAACAACTTCTTTTTTCACAGCAGCTTTCTTGGCAGGGGCTTTTTTCGCCTCGGGTTCCGCTTTGATTTCCGGAGCTGCTTCTTTCTTGGCAGCAGTTTTTTTCACGACTGCTTTCTTGGCAACGTTGAATTCCTTGTCGACGGCATCTGCGCCAGCAACGCGCTCGAGCCAGGCACGAGCGTCGTGAGCAGAGAGGACAAACAGTCCGGGCTGCGGATAGGGAGAATTCTCACCGCCATGACCGTAGATGAAATAATCACCCGGGCCACGCTTGTAGAGCATTTCCTCAAAGCCCATGCTATCGCCGTAGCTGCCCTGGGCGGTCTCGGCAATCAGCTCTGCCGTCTCAGTGTTATAAATTTTCCGTTCAACTTTGATAATCATCAGATGGAGCCTCCCTGGTCAATACCATGTATTCGGTAACGTTCACATATTGTTAATAATCCGAATTTGGACCTATTTTATCTGGAAATTGATAATAACGCAACCTTTCATCCATTAAACGGCTGATTGCTGCAAAATCAAACTGTTTTACGGCCAGATTTTGTTACAATCAACGGCACCAGCATCTCTTCCGGGCACAATCCGGCATGATGGCCGTGGAAAACCTGCCGCGTCCGCTCAAAACGGCCGTGGTAGCGGATGATGGTGTTACCAGTCGCACAAGCCAGGAAATCACCCAGGAAATCGTCAAGCTTGCGATGAGCCAGACCAGGGCCGAACAGCTCACGATCCAGAACCTCGTCCCGGTCCATCAGGAGGTAGCAGTCGCCAAGCGCCGCATTGAATCGCTCGATAAAATCGGCTCGGCGGTGGTTTTTGACGAAGAATGACACGGCACGAGTTTCCAGCGTCGGTGGGACAACCAGGCACTCGAGAATCTCCGGATGATCATCGAGATAGACCTCTCGTTCGACAGGAACCTGGCCATGGTCCGCAGAAATGACCAGCAAGGTGTCGTCCAATTCATCCATCAGAGATGAGAGCTGGCGCTCAAACGACTGGACCTCGGCAAGGACAGCCGGACTGTATGGGCCCTCGTTATGCATCCGTGAATCGGGCTGGTGCCAGTAGGCCAGGATCAGCTGCGGCCCGGGCAGCTCAGCAAAGCTGCGCATGCGATCGATCACTTGTTCAAAGGTATCGACTCCGTCTTCGGCAAAATTAGGCTGGATCCGGTGCAAACCGACGGATCCACGTGTGGCAGCGTAAATCTTGCGTCCGAGATCTTCAAAAGGCATCAGCTCACCAGCCGGTGGCTTGATCTCCTGGCCCGACAGGCTGTCCCGGTCGAGATAGACATCAATAATCCGGCCGTATTCGCGAAACCAGGGACTCCAGCCCAGCCAACCATGTTCAGCCGGAGAGAGACCGGACAGCATGGACGTGGTCGCCGCAGTCGTGGTGCAAGGGTAAACGGACGTCAGCGTATCTATCTGATGTCTGCGAAAATAGCCATCTGCCGCCAGTTGCCGTTTGACGAATTCGTCACCCATGGCATCCAGGATCAGGAAAATCCGGTTCTTGTGCGGTTCAGCCAGGGCTTGGTCGAGCACCGGCAGGCTCGGATGGCGACACTCACAGCCATAAGCCTTGAGGATCGAGCTGGCCAGGTTGAGGATACTGTGCGTGTAATCAGGAAACACCATACTCATTGCCGAAACCTCCGCAATTCGTTACTCTGATTATAACGGATCAAACCGAGCCAAGACAGTCCGGTCTTTTCAGGCAATGTTTCGGTCATTCGATTGACACGCCTTGTTGCGCTGATTAAACTGATGACAAGAGCATCCTGCCGCGACAAATCAAGCAGCAGGCAGCGACTTTTCGCATAAGTCGCCAGAATACAAGAAAGGTCAGGTTTACCCAATGGCCTCTTCACACTTCGCGCACCAGACCAGCAAACAGGAACACCTCGAGCACCTTTTCTCCAGCCTTTATCCCCATGACAGCCAGACCCATATCAACCATCTGCTCCAGATGATGGCCGATGCCTCGGCGGCCCGGTCCGCTACGCTGAAAGCGGCAGACCAGAACGATCTTTCCTGGTACATGTCCAACCGGCTGGTGGGCGTGATGCTCTACACCGACCTGTTTGCCGGTGACCTGACCGGCGTGATTGAGAAGATCCCCTATTTCAAAGAGCTCGGCATCACGTATATCCATTTCATGCCCCTGCTCAAGGCCAGAGAAGGTGAGAATGACGGTGGTTATGCGGTGGCTGACTACCGGGAAATCGATCCCCGTTTCGGGTCGATGGACCAGTTCCGCGACCTGGTCTCCCGGCTGCGCGCCGAGGGCATCCATGTCTGCCTGGACTATGTCGTCAACCACACGGCCAAGGACCACGAATGGGCCCTGCGCGCCCTCGCCGGGGAAAAAGAGTACCAGGACCTCTATTTCATGTACGACACGGACGATATCCCACGCAAATTCGAAGAAACCGTCCCGGAAGTCTTCCCCAAAGTCGCCCCTGGCAATTTCAGCTATTACGAGCAGATCCAGAAATGGGTCTTTACGTCCTTCTACGAATTCCAGTGGGACCTCAACTACCACAATCCGGATGTCTTCCTGCGCATGACCGACATCCTGCTCTACCTGGCGAATACCGGCGTCTCGGTCATCCGACTCGATGCCATTCCCTTCATGTGGAAAGAGCTCGGTACCAATTGCCGCAATCTGCCCCAAGTCCACACCTTGCTGAAAATGTTCCGCCTGATCATCGAAATGGTCTGCCCCAGCGTCGTCTTGCTCGGTGAGGCGATTGTCGAACCCTTCCAGATCGTCAAATACTTCGGCACGGATGAGCATCAGGAATGCCAGGTCCTCTACAATGCCGCCCACATGGTCAATATCTGGAACACCTTCGCCACACGCGATGCCCGCCTGATGGCTAAAAGCGTCAAATACGGCTTCAAGGTCCCACACAGTGCCTGCTGGATCACCTATGCCCGCTGCCATGACGACATCGGCTGGGGCCTGAACGACAACATCCTCAAGGCTTTGGGCTTTAACCCCGAAACCCATAAACAGTACCTGATCAGTTTCTACAAAGGTGACCATTCTTTCAGCCATTCGCGCGGCGAGTTGTACGAATTCAATCCCGAGACCCTCGATGCTCGCAACAGCGGCTCCCTGGCCAGCCTGGCCGGCCTTGAGACGGCTCTGGAGAACCATGACCTCTACCAGCAGGAGCTCGCGATCAAGCGCATCCTCCTGATCCACGCCCAGCTCCTGGCCGAATCCGGCATCCCGCTGATCTACAGCGGTGACGAAATCGCCACCCTCAACGACTACTCCTACAAAAACGATCCAAAGAAGGCACATGACAGTCGCTGGCTGCACCGTCCTTTTTTCAACTGGGAGCGGGCCGAACGACGCCATGATTTGGCGACCAGTGAGGGTCAGGTTTTCCAGACCATGCAAAAGCTGATCCGCATTCGCAGCGAGCAGGAGCTGTTCAGATCAGATATCCCGGTTAAAATCATCGAGTGCTATGAAAACCCCGTCTACAGCTTTGTCAAATACCATCACGACGATGCCCTGATCTTCATCGGCAATTACAGCGAAGACCGCCAGTGGGTCGATACCAATGCCTTCCACGGCGTCGGCATCTTCGGCAAAAAGACCGACTTGGTTAGTGGCAAGACAGTTGATTTCAATCACGACCGCATCCTTTTGGGACCGTTCGAGTACCTCTGGATCAAAGGGCACGCTTAACCGATGCTGCAGCCTCCGGAGCAGCCGGAGCACCCCCCACCGCAACTGCTGAATTCTTCATCATCCGGGTCGCTGTAGAGGACATCCAGGAAACTGTCGTCTACAGCGTCCTGTTCAGGCGAGGTTCTCTTGCCTGCATCGCCCTGATTATGATCGTGCTCTCCACCTGACAAGCGGAACGGTCGCTTGGCCCAGAGCTCCTGGAGGCTGGTGGCATGCTTGAATAAACCGGCCAGCTGAGCATCGGGTTCGGCGTAGACGATCGGCAGGTTGTCTTCGCCCAGCTCCGGACGGACAGGTCGAATCAAAGCCTCCGGGTCGACCATGGCAAAGTCAGCTGCCGCCTGTTCGAGAGGAGACTGGCTGGTCGTCTCTGGTGTATAGCTGGCATCGAGCCGCACCCAGCCGCCAAGCGACTCCAGATAGACGGCATTCAGAGCATGCAGAACCAGTGGGCCATCCACGGATTCTCTCAGGTACTGGTAGGCAAATCCAGTGGGAATGCCATTTTTACGCAGGAGAGCCGCGATCAGATTGGCCTTGCTGTAGCAGGTGCCTTCCTTTTCATTGAGAACTTCGGAAGCTCGCCACGTCATTTTGCCGGTAGTCGTCGGCGTGGAATTGGCAATTTTGTCGCGGACATATTCATAAGTCAGGCGGACCAGGGCGGTCTCCGGATCAGACCAGGCCGCACCGTCCGGATTCTCCAGCTGGCTGGACAGACGCCCCATCAGGTGCTCGGCAACAAAACTCACGCGCGGCTCATCACAATTTACAGGCGAATGGGCCGCCAGATAATCTTCATAGGGGCGATTTTCTCGGATAATGTGCATGTTTGGTGTTCTCCTTTTCAGGGCAAGCCTGTGTAATGATTGCTCCGCTCGACATCAAAATAGGTTTTGCGGAATGGATCGATGTAGAGGCTGATCGACCCAATTCCTGTTTTCGCCTCCGTCTGGAAGATAAAATGGATCGTCAGGCGACCTTCATGAAAGCCAACGGAAAAATCGGGTTCGTCGGCATTGATGATGGTCGGGTCATCACCTGTCGCTTCCAGAGCCAAGGCCAGGTAGCGGTCGGCATCAAGATAGGTACGGAAAAACAAGCTGTAGCCAGCCAGGAGCATGACCAGGATCAGACCGGAAACCACCAATCGCTTATGCCAAACCGATTCCATGACTCCATTGTATTTTCCACAAGAGCAATTGCAAGGCCCAACCGTTACTTAAGGTGATTATGTGACCGATTTGGCCTGATCACCTGTGCTATAATCCAGCCATCAACCGAAAGCAGCTTGCGATTCTTGCCCCGGCAGGCGATTGCATGAGAGACATTGAGGAAACCAACCCATGGCCAAAGACGAACTCGTATTGCTCTATCAGCTCGATGCTAACAGTGAAAAAGGCATGAAAGTCCGGGAGGTCCTCTCCCGGCTCAATATCCGTGCCAAGACCATCAGCCACTCCATGCTCAGCCAGACCATCGGCCACTTGGCCGACCTGCCAGGGCATGCACCCCAGACCTCTGAATACGACGGTGAACCGATCCCCGACGAGGTCCTATTGATGAGAGACCTCAGTGACACCCGCATCGACCGGTTGCTTAAGGATTTTCGCGAAAACGGGGTCAGCCGGATCGACCTCAAGGCAGTCGTCACCTCTCACAACCAGAAATGGACCCTGCTCGACCTTATCTCGGAGCTGCGCCAGGAGCACGCCGTCATGGGGCGCTTCAACCAGTTGTACCAGTCGGTCCAGATAGCCGATCGCCTGCTGGCGGGTGAAACTACAAACGACTCCGGTACGACGCCTGTGGTTACAGGACTCTCTCCAGCCAGTCAGAAACTGGCAGCTGCCGTCCGGGAGTCACGCGCGCTGCTCAGCACGAAAGAACTACCGGAGATGGATCAGATCGATGCCATCCTGGCCCGTCTGAAAACAGCCCTGGCTGACTATTCGGCCCAATCCTGATACCATTCCAACAGAAGGACCACTACCTACATGCAAAACACACCCACGGTCATTGATCTGTCCCAATCTGCCGCAGACATTGAGCAAGCGTTCGCGCGGGAGCCACGTCTGCTGGTCCATTTCAGTTCACCGACCTGCTCGGTTTGCCATTCCACGTTGCCGCAGCTGCAACAGGTCGCCGCGGTCTACAACGTTCCTGTCGTTGATATCAGCATCGACACCCACCCGGAAGTGGCCGCCCAACGCCTGGTTTTTACCGTGCCGACCATCCTGGTCCTCGCTGAAGGCAAGGAAATGCTGCGCGAAAGCAGGTTCATCGGCTATGACCGGATCGATCGCCTTCTGGGCTTGATGGCCGAAGACTGACTTTTATTCCCAGTCGAGCAGACGCTGCTGGCCGGACAGCTGCTGGATCTCGGTGATGTCCTGGCTGACCTCCAAAACGCCCAGATAATTCCCTGCCTCATCACGTACGGCAAAATACTCGATCAGGACTTTTTTGCCTTTCAGGTCGATCCAGAAGCGGGCTGTATCACGGTTACCCTCACGGAATTCCGTGATGATCTTCTCGACCACATGGACACTGGCCGGGGGATGGCAGCGATCCACGTCGCGGCCGATCACAGCCGGAGAACGGGGAAATATCCGGTCTTTCGGCCGGGTAAAATACGAGACTTTGTTGTCGGCATCGACAAATGACAAGTCAACCGGCAACGCATTGAAAATGGCCTCGGCCTCTCGTGCGGTCAAATGACCCGTGGGTGTTTTCAGGAAGGCCTGGCCAACGCCAGTAAAGCTGCTGACAGACGGAAAACCAGGCAGATCTGTCTCCCGCAGGCCGCTGTCAGGCATCAACGCATCCATTTCCTGACCTGAAAAGTACGCCTGGTACTGGACCTGGGATAAAAAAGCAGGTTCGTATTCGCGGGCTTGAGCCAGCATGCCGGATAATTCGCGAGCTGAAAAAAGTTCTGCGGCGATGGGGAACAAGATCCATTGCTCCTTGTTGACCAGGCCCTGAAGGGCAAAGAACAGTTGACCGAGCCCTTTGCGAATCACATCGTCTGTCACCCCCGGATTTTGCAGGTGAGCGGCCATGTCCTTGATTGTCTGGCGGGCATGGTCCTGTAAGGCCCACAGGATTGCCAAGCCATGGAACCGAGCTTGCCTTTTCTCCAGCATCGGGAACAAAATATTCTGTATCTTTGCGTAATGTTGGAAGATGCCTGCCAGATCTGCGACCGCTCCAGCCAGTTCGCTCTGGTGCGTGGACAGGCTATCTGTCCAGCTCAGGAGCTGGCTGCGGATCACCCCCAGGCGCTGCTCAAGTGCCTCGTTTTCGGCTGCCAGCAGATGCAGGAAAGTACCCAGAGCTGGCTGGGGGAGGGGTTGGCCACGTAAAGCATGGCCCACTGCGTTGATCACTTTGTCGAGGTACTGGAAAATCTGTTCCGGTGTCTGGCCAGACTGAAGCTGGCCATTGAACAGCTCTATCAGCTCAAGTGGCGTAACGGATTCCAGGTCCTGCTGATGGCAACGGAATAAATCCTGGCCACCGGCCGCACGTCCAGACAGGCCGGTTAATCCATCCAGATACCCCCGGAGCCGCTCAACCCGCTCCGGGCTCAAGGACGTGGCAGAGCCGGCGCTCATCCACGGCCTCTTTCGTAGGGCTTGGGAAATGGCAAATCGGACTGGCGGGTCCGGCCATCCTGGTTGATCACCCAGTAGGGATTTCTCAGCAGTTCGCGGCCCAGCGCGACCAGATCGGACCGGTCATTGCCGAGGATCTCCTCGACTTGTTCGAGGCGGGTGACCAGACCGACGGCGATGGTCGGGATCTGGCAATGTTTGCGGATGGCATCGGCATAGCTGACCTGATAGCCCGGGTAGATCTTGATCGGTGTCTCCAGAAGACCGCCCGTGCTGACATGGACCAGATCGGCCAGATCCTTGACCGCATCGACGATGCGGCACGCTTCATCGAGGTCGATCCCGCCTGGGGCATGGTCTGCAGCTGAAATGCGCAGCAGGACTGCGCGATCATTCGGCCAGACTTCATGGATCGCCGTAAGGACTTCACGCAACAAACGCGTCCGGTTTTCAGTCGATCCACCATAGGCATCGGTGCGCTGATTGGTCAGCGGGGAGAGGAATTCATGGAGCAGATAGCCGTGTGCAGCGTGGATTTCGACGGCATCAAAGCCAGCAGCCAGCGCGCGTCGGGCCGCATCCTGGAAAGCCTGCACAATGCCGGGGATCTCGGCCAGGGTCAGAGCATGGGGCATGCGGTATTCATGCGAAAATGCGATCGCGCTCGGGGCGACAATCACAGGATCACTCGAAGTGCACTTGCGTCCGGCATGGGCCAGCTGGACGGCTGTCTGGGAGCCAAACTGGTGGATCAGGTCTGTCAGGCCTCTCATGCCGGCGATCTGGCTGTCTTCCCACAGGCCGAGGTCCTGGCTGGAAATCCGGCCATTGGACGTGACCGCTGTGGCTTCGACAATGATCAGGCCAACTCCGCCCAGCGCCCGGGTCGGGTAATGCAGGCGGTGGAAGTCCTTGACCATGCCGCTTTCATCGCTGGAAAACATGCACATCGGCGGCATGACAATCCGGTTTTTCAAGTTCAGGTTCTTCAAGATAAAGGGGGAGTACGTCAGAAGGGGCATAGATAACAGGTCCTCCAAGGTATCGTTTTTTCCATTGTAACCCAGTTCGTGAACCGCCGTCGGTCAAAAGGTTACCACTTGCAGGGCTTGACAAGTCTATTTTACAGTGTTCATAATGACGCTGTCAGTCGCATGACGACTGGCACAAGAGAATTTTTGGACCGGGGAGCCGCCAGGCTGAGAGGGAGCATCACGCTTCGACCCGTAGAACCTGATCTGGATCATGCCAGCGAAGGAAGTCTGCACTTTACACTCCTGTTTTGGAGATTTGCAAAGTCCGGCGATTCGCGGCCGGGCTTTTTTATTTGCCGGCCGACGGTCCAAAACCTGATCGTTCCGGTTGCCTCCGGCTGAGGTTGGCAACTGGAAAATGGAAAGGACTTTGCCATGGTACCGCCGGATTTTGCCCGCCTGCTCGATGCCAATCTCAACCGAATCTGCGAAGGGCTGCGCGTGCTGGAAGATTACTTCCGCTTTGTTTCGCCTGAACCTGACCTGGCTGCCCGCTGCAAAAGCCTGCGCCACCGGGCGCGCCATGAACCTGGCCACCTGAAGCCGGATTTGCCAGACCTGCTGTGGACCCACCGTGATGCCAAGTCAGATTGCGGTCCAGAGGTCTCTTTGCATTTGCAGAACCAGTGCAAGATTGTGCACCAGCACCCGGAGATCCGGGATCTTGTCACCGCAAATTGCAAACGGATCCAGGAAGGTCTGCGCTCCCTGGAGGAAACCAGCCGTGTGCTCGGACAGCTTGACCTGGCGTGTTTTTTTGAGGGGATTCGCTACCAGGCCTATACATTGGAGTCGGACTGCCTGGCTGCTATTGCAAACGAACCACGCGTCAGTCTGGTTGCAGCTTTGCGCGGTCTGTATGGCATGGCTTCACCCGATCCTGCTACAGGCAGATCTGCTCTTTCCATCGGCCTCGACTTGCTCGCGGCCGGTGTGACGATCCTGCAATATCGCAACAAGACAGCTGATACCGTTGACCAGCTGGCGGATTGCCAGGTGTTAGCTGCCGCCTGTCGTGAGCTGGGCGCGATCCTGATCGTCAATGATCGGCTTGACATCGCCCTGGCATCGGGCGCCGATGGTGTCCACCTCGGTCAGGAAGATTTGCCTGTTGCCATCGCCCGCCAACTGGCTGCACACGTTCGTCCAGGCCAGCCGTTCTGGATCGGCCTGTCCACCCACAACCCGGAACAGGCCCGCGCCGCTGTCGCTGATGGCTGTGATTACATCGGAGTCGGTCCTGTTTTTGCCACCACAACCAAGGTGGATCTGCGTGTGCCCGTGGCGGGACTCGATTATGTCCGCTGGTCAGCCGCCACAATCCCTCTGCCACAAGTTGCGATTGGCGGAATCGACCCTGGCAATTATTACCAAGTGTTTGCTGCTGGCGCCCGCTGCTGCGCCATGATCAGCGCCATCAACCAGCAGCCTGACATCACGGCCGCGGCTCGGCAAGTCCAGCAGCAGATGCTCGCCCAGCTTGGAACGAACGGATCTGTGCGACCGTTTTTTGCACATCTACCTGAACAGGAGGATTCATGAACCAGCACTCAACGACACCATGGACCACCCAAATGGACGCTGCCCGGCGCGGTGTGATCACGCACCAGATGATCGCGGCAGCAGAACGGGAAGGACTGGCACCGGACATCATCCGGTACCGGATCGCAGCCGGCACGGTCTGCCTGCCAGCTAATCACAACCACACCTCGCTCTCTGGCTGTGCGATCGGCCAGGGACTCACAACCAAGGTCAATGTCAATCTCGGTATCTCAGCCGACCAGTGCCAGTATGAACAAGAGCAGGAAAAAGTCCGTGCCGCCCTCGCCCTCAAGGCTGATGCGATCATGGACTTATCTTCGGCCGGGCTGACGGTTGCTTTCCGGCGCTGGCTGATCGAAACCTCCCCGGCCATGATCGGGACAGTTCCCATGTACGACGCCATTGGCTTACTGGATAAGGACCTCCAGGAGATCACGGCCGAGGAATTCCTCAGTGTCGTGGAAGCCCATGCCAAGGATGGCGTCGATTTCGTCACGATCCATGCCGGTCTCAACCGTATCACTGCCGAGCGCTTCCGCAACAATCCGCGCGTGACCCACATCGTATCCCGCGGCGGATCCTTGCTCTACGCCTGGATGGAATTGACCGGCCAGGAAAACCCATTTTACGAACACTTCGACCGTCTGCTGGACATCTGTGAAACCTACGATGTGACGCTCAGCCTGGGGGATGCCTGCCGTCCGGGCAGCATCGCCGATGCCACCGATGCGTCCCAGATCGAAGAACTGATCACCCTGGGTGAACTGACACGCCGGGCCTGGGACCGCAATGTCCAGGTCATGATCGAAGGACCAGGTCATATGAATTTGAGCGAAATCCCGGCCAACATGCTGCTGCAGAAAAAGCTCTGCCATGGTGCGCCTTTCTATGTGCTCGGGCCGCTCGTCACGGATATCGCTCCCGGATACGACCACATCACCAGTGCCATCGGCGGTGCCATCGCAGCAGCCAGCGGGGCTGATTTCCTCTGTTACGTCACACCGGCCGAACACCTGCGCCTGCCGGATCAGGATGACATGAAAGAAGGCATCCTTGCTGCCCGGATCGCTGCCCACGCCGCCGATCTTGCCAAAGGCATTCCGGGCGCGGCTGACTGGGACCGAGCCATGAGCCAGGCCCGCCAGGCTGTCGACTGGCAGAAAATGTACAGCCTGGCTATCGACCCGGACAAAGCGCGCCGCATGCATGAGAGCACGCTGCCAGCAGAAGAAGGGACCTGCACGATGTGCGGCAAGCTCTGTTCCATGCGCAACATGAACCAGATCATGGGCGGTCAGTCAATCCGCCTGCATGAATCCATCCAGAAAGGATAAACACATGAACATCCAAACGACTTCCTTGAACCTGAAAAAACTGACGCTTTCCGCCGTTCTGATCGCTCTGGGAACCGCAGGATCCTTCCTGCCATTCATGACATTTCCAATCGGTCCCAGCCGCTGCGCACCGTTGCAGCACCTGATCAATGTGCTCGGAGCGATTCTGCTCGGCCCCGGCTATGCTCTGGCCAATGCTTTCCTGATCTCCCTGCTGCGCAACTTGTTCGGGGTCGGCTCCTTGCTGGCATTTCCCGGCAGCATGATCGGTGCCTTGCTCGCTGGCTGGCTGTACCGTTGGTTTGGTAGAGACATCGTAGCCATGGCAGGAGAATGGATTGGCACAGGGCTGATCGGCAGCATGCTGGCCTACCCGGTTGCCCGCTACCTGATTGGGATGTCGCCGGCCAGCACGACGTTTTTCATGTTGCCATTTGCCTTGAGCACCCTTGCTGGTGGATTGCTTGCCTTCCTGATCTTGCCGGTCCTGCGCCGTGCCATCCTTTTGCCAGCCCGGGCGGACCGCAAGCCAGCCCCTGAAGATGGCGGCCAGCCATGATCCGGCAATGAACAGGGATGAAATCACTGCCAGCTTCAGTCTGGTCCGCAAACACCAGCCCCTGGTCCATCACATCTCCAATTTTATCACCCTCAATGACTGTGCCAATGCCGCCTATGCAATCGGGGCCAGGCCAACCATGGCTTTTGACCCGCATGAAGCCGCCCTCGCTGCAAGCCATGCCGACGCCATTGTCTGGAACCTCGGCACGTTCAACAGTCTCATAGCCACCGCAATCCATGCCGCCCTGCCCATCGTCGCTGCTCGTCCCATCCCAGTCGTCATCGACCCCGTAGCCGCCCAGGCCTACCCCGGGCGGCTGCACTTCGCCCTCGACTGCCTGGCTCAATTCGCCTGCCGAGCAGAAAAAAAGCAATTAGCCTGCACGATCTTCATCCGCGGCAATGAAACCGAACTTGCCGCCCTCACCCGATACAACGAAGCAGCCACCGGAAAAAACCAAGCCCATCCCATCGGCGGAGTCGACCATTGCCGAAAAAGAGACCCGGTCCGTTTTTTGGCAGAATTGTCATCCTATCAGCGGTTTCTTGCCACATTCCCGGCAAACCTGGCACTTTTCCTGGTCGAAACGGGTGAAAGAGACCGGGTCCTTTTTTTGTTCAACGGGCGACTGGAGCTGTTAGTTCAGGAGCAGTCTTGCCTGTCGCTGACGCGGATGACAGGGGCGGGCTGTGTGAGCAATACATTGATTGCGGCAACGACGGGAGCGAAACGAATGGATGATGTTGAGGCATCGCGTGGCGAACTTGCTGCTGCAGCGCTTGCTAGCGTGGCGGGTCTGGTCCGGGCAGGACAAATGGCCGATGAAAAGTCAGCCGGCATTGGCTCTTTTCGCTGCCTGCTCTTTGATGAGTTGGGCCGGGCAGGGATACCGCAAGAATAATTGGATGCGCCAGTGGACGCTTTGAAGCGCCTACGGACGCTTTGACCTCTGAACGCCTGTGCTATAATGGAATCAGGTTCTGCGAAGGGGGATGACGCCATGCCGATTCTGACGATTTCCCGGCAAATGGGCAGTCTGGGTGATGAAATCGCCCAGGAAATGGCTCATCGCCTGGGTTGGGACTTGCTTGATCACAGCCAGTTGATCAATCGATTTTTTTCGGAAGGCGTTACCGACCGTGAACGCAAATCCTTGAGCGAGAGTGCGCGATTCTTCCTCAACATAGCACCTGACGGACAGACTTACATCGATCGCCTCGAGCGGGGCCTGAACCTGCTGGCTGAAGAAAAACCACTGATTCTGCTTGGCTTTGGTTCACAGGTTATCTTTGCTGAAAATGACGATGCGGTTCACGTCCGGATCACCGCTCCTACAGACATCCGGCTGGAGCGGGTCAAGACGCAATTCAATGCCACTGACGAAAACGCCAGCCAGATTCTCGATCAGGCGGACCGGCGTCACCGGCGCTTTGTCTCGACGCTGTTTGGGATGGACTGCGCCGATGAATCTTTGTACCACCTGATCCTGAACACGGGTTTCCTGTCCGTGGCTGAAGCAGCTGAGTCCATCACAGCACTCCTCAACATTCGCAAAATCATGCAGGAACACCCGGAAACGGTTGAAAAACCAGTCCCTTCCCCCAATGGCAAGATCCACTTCAAAAACAAATCCGAAGCTGAATTTGCCCGTATTCTGGACATGCACCAGATCGAATGGAAATATGAGCCGCGGACCTTCCCTGTTGAATGGGACGCCGAGGGCAATGTCATCCTGGCTTTTTCGCCGGATTTCTACCTGGTCCAGTTTGACACCTATCTTGAGCTAACAACGATGAACCAGCGCTATGTGACTGAGAAAAACAAGAAACTGCGCCGGGTCCGGGAGCTCTATCCTGGCACCCACATCAAGATTGTCTATAAGAAGGATTTCCAGACCCTGGTTGAGCGTTTCAGCCACTTGGGCAGCACCAGCCAGTCGTGATTTGCCTCTTTTAAACGGTCAGAAAGAGCAGGGGAGGGTTTTTCATGAGTGAAGGCAACAGCATTGGCAATTACAAAATCCGGCAAACCCTGCTCACTTCCCAGGAAATTCAAAACCGGATTGTGGAATTGGGGCAGCAGATCAATCAAGATTACGCCGGGCAGGAACTCGTCCTGGTCGGTGTCCTCAAAGGCTCTCTCTATTTCATGGCAGATCTGTCCCGGGCGATCGATCTGCCGCTCATACTGGATTTCATGACCATCGGTACGATCCCGAACACGACCAACCAGACAGGGGTCGTCAGGATCACAAAGGATCTCGATGTTGATATCACAGGCAAGCAGGTGCTTTTAATCGAAGACATCATCCGCACCGGACTGACTACGGCTTATCTCGTCCAGAATCTCAAGGCCCGGCAGGCAGCCAGCGTCAAGGTCTGCGCCCTGCTGGTCAATCCGGACCAGCAGCTGATCAATGTCCCCCTTGCCTACAGCGGTTTTGAGATCAGCCAGACTTGGCTGATCGGTTACGGTATGGACATGGGTGAAAAAGGGCGCAACCTGCCCTACATTGCCGAGATAGATCGAAATGTACGAACCTGAGAAAGTCAGGTGTATTTGGAAGAAAAAAGTGTTCCGACGGCTTTTTGCTCGAGGATGTAGTCAATTGAATGGGGTTTGGAGCCATTGGCAATCACTGCATTGATCCCGGCGACGTTGGCAATGCGGGCTGCCAGGATCTTGCTGCGCATGCCGCCGGTCCCGCGAACTGTTCCGGCTCCGCCTGCCAACTGCTCGATTTCATCCGTAATTTCAGCCACATGATCAATCAGACTTGCCTTGTGATTGCTGCGCGGATCGCTGTCATACAGGCCATCGATATCAGATAAGATAATCAACAGGTCGGCTCCGGTGAGCACAGCGACCATGGCTGACAGCATGTCGTTGTCCCCAAATGTGCCGTTATGATAAATCTCCCGGGTGGAAACCGTGTCATTTTCATTGACGATCGGCAGGATCTGCTTTTCCAGCAAGGCCTCAAAGGTATTGCTGACGTTCTCTCGTGACACGGCTTCATCGATGTCATCCTTGGTCAGGAGAATCTGGGCAACAATGTGGTTGTAATCGTTCAGGATCCGGCTGTACATATTCATCAACTCACTCTGGCCCACGGCGGCAACAGCCTGCTTGTCGCGGATCAGGCGGGGCTTTTCCGGCAGTCGCAACTTGCCGACCCCGACGCCGATTGCACCCGAAGAAACCAGGATGACTTCCTTGCCCTGGTTCATCAAATTGGCGATGGAGCGGCACAAATTTTCCATATTGGTCAAATTGAACCGGCCGTTTTCATGGGTGATGGTGGACGTTCCGACTTTGATGACAATCCGCTTGGCTTTGGAAACCTTTTCCCGGCGAACATCTGTCTTGTACATGGTATTACCGCTTCCTTATATCATCATTTTTACTTAATTCTTGTGAGTGTTTCAGCTGGGCCGGCCTCAGGATTTGTGATGCTGGGGCTGGGCCGTGGCTGCAGGCACCGCTGCGGCAGGGTCTGGTGAAAGGAGGGCCTGGGCAAAGACTTCATCCATGGTGTCTACAAACACCAGCTTGACTTTTTCGAGGACTGTGGACGGGATATCATTGGCATCACGCTGGTTTTCCAGCGGGACCAGAACCGTGTCGATCCCGGCACGATGGGCAGCGATCACTTTTTCCTTCAGTCCACCTATGGGCAGGATCCGGCCACGCAAGGTGATTTCACCGGTCATGGCGACATTGCGCCGGACAGCTTTGCCGGAGAGTGCCGAAGCGAGAGCTGTAGCCAGGGTAATCCCGGCAGACGGTCCGTCTTTGGGTGTGGCACCAGCCGGTACGTGGATGTGAATGTCCGTTTTCGTGCCGAAATCCTCTGCGATACCCAGATTGACTGCCCGGGTCCGGATATAGGACAGGGCCGCACGGGCGGATTCTTTCATGACATCACCCAACTGCCCGGTCAGCTCAAGATGACCTTTTCCGGGCATGATATTGACTTCGATCATCAGAGTGTCACCACCGGCAAAAGTCCAGGCCAGGCCCGTCGCAACGCCGATCTGGTCCTGTGCTGATGCTTTTTCATAGCGGAATTTCTGCTTGCCGATCAGGTCAGGTAGATTTTCCGGCACCACTTTGACCTTTTTCTGGCCCTGCTCGGTGATCAAAATAGCTGCCCGGCGGCAAAGATGGGCCAATTCACGCTCGAGCTGGCGGACCCCGGCCTCCCGGGTATATCCAGTGATGACGCCGCGCAGACCCTCACGGCTGATCGCCAGCTGAGATTTTTTCAAGGCATTTTGCTTGAGCTGATTTGGCAGCAAATGGCGGGAGGCGATCTCCAGTTTTTCTTCTTCGGTATAGCCGGACAGGTGGATGGTTTCCATCCGGTCCAAAAGTGCCTGGGGAATGGTCTCTGCGGTATTTGCAGTCGTGATGAACAGGACGTTGGAGAGGTCGTAGGGAATCTCGAGATAGTGGTCCCGGAAACTGTTGTTTTGTTCTGGATCGAGGACCTCAAGCAGGGCAGAAGAGGGGTCTCCACGATAATCACTGCCCAGCTTGTCAATTTCGTCGAGCAAAATAAGCGGATTGTCCTTGCCTGCCTGGCGGATGGCATTGATGATCCGGCCCGGCATGGCGCCTATGTACGTCCGGCGATGACCGCGGATTTCAGCCTCATCATGGATGCCACCGAGTGACATGCGGACATATTTTCGGCCGAGAGACTCGGCGACAGATCGGGCGATTGACGTTTTACCCACACCGGGAGGACCAACCAGGCAGAGGATCGGGCCTTTGTTGGCGGAGACACCAGCATCGGAGCGCAGTTTACGCACGGCAAGATATTCGAGAATGCGGTCTTTCACCTTTTCCAAACCATAATGATCCTTGTCCAGAATTTTCCGGGCATGGACAATATCGAGGTTTTCCGGGTTCATCCGGCCCCACGGCAATTCAAATACCAGATCCAGATAATTCCTGAGCACGGAGCCTTCCGGATTGCCCATCTGGGCCCTGGCCAAACGGCTGATTTCCTTTCTGACTTTCGCTTTGAATTCAGCCGGAATCGCAGTCTGCTCAAGCAGTTCGAGATAGCGTTCCTGCTCTTCCTGAGAGCCTTCATGCTCGCCTAGTTCATTCTGGATCACTTTCATCTGCTCACGCAGGTAATACTCTTTTTGGTTACGCTCGATCGTCTGGCGTACTTTTTCCCCGATTTCACGTTCCAGTTCAGCAATGGATTGCTCACGAGTCAGAATGTCCAGCATGAACTCGATCCGGACCTTGACATCAAGCATCTCCAGGATCTGCTGCTTTTCCATCACCTGGAGATTCAGATGGGAAGCGATGGTATCAACCGCCTGTGAAGCATTCGGTATGTTGTTGATCAGGCCAACGATTTCTGCAGATATCCGCGCACTGCTGACGGCATATTTTTCAAAACGCCGGACCAGCTGGCGGCGGTAAGCTTCAGTTGCGAGATCCCCTGTCGATTCAGGCTGCTCAAACGGATTGCATTCGACCATGTAGTAGGGTTCTTCACTGACGAAATTCACCCAGCGGGCTCGCTGCAAGCTTTCGACCATGACCTTGACCGTATCGCTGTTATTGGTTTCATACACCTGTTTGACGCGTGCCAGGCACCCCAACTGGTAGATTTCATCCGGTTCCGGCCAATCGGTGCTGGTATGGATCTGGGCTGAGACAAAGACGATCTGGTCGGATTCAATGGCAGCCTTGACAGCTGCTCTGGATTTGGGGCGTGCCACATCAAAAGTCAGGGAGACACCAGGAAAAATAACCAGGCCACGCAGCGGAATCATCGGTACCGTTACTTGCTCCAGCGTGGATAATTCGTGGGAAGCCGGCAATCCCAGGATTTCCGGGGTTTCCCTGGATACCCGGCTTTTCTGGCCGCTGGATTTTTTCCGAGTCTTTGGTTTTCGTATTTCCATTTGTCACCTGACTTGATTGATTTTTCTCATTATACCATTGCACTGCCATGTTTTATGTGTCTTGCACACGCCGGTTCGCACTCACTCTGAAGGACGTGCCGCCATCTTGAAAAAAGGCCTCGAACGCATGACGCTCGAGGCCTTTTGCAGGACAAGTCCAAGGGACAAATGGTTGGAACTTATTCGATGATGGTCGAAACAGTACCGGAACCGACGGTCTTGCCACCTTCACGGATAGCGAACTTGAGGCCTGGCTCCATGGCGATGGAGGTGATCAGTTCGACGGTGATGGTGATGTGGTCGCCAGGCATGCACATTTCGGTGCCGGCCGGCAGATGGGCAACACCGGTAACGTCGGTGGTGCGGAAGTAGAACTGCGGACGGTAGCCATCGAAGAAGGGCTTGTGACGGCCACCTTCAGCCTGGGTCAGGACGTAGACCTGGCCAGTGAACTTGGTGTGCGGCTTGATGGAGCCGGGTTTGCAGATAACCTGGCCACGTTCGACGTCTTTGCGGGTGATACCACGGAGCAGGGCACCGATGTTATCGCCAGCTTCAGCCTGGTCGAGCAGTTTACGGAACATTTCGACGCCGGTGACGACGGTGGCGCGGGGGGCTTCGGAAAGACCGACGATTTCGACAGCGTCGCCAACTTTGACGATACCACGCTCGACACGGCCGGTAGCAACGGTACCACGGCCAGTGATCGTGAAGACGTCTTCAACCGGCATGGCGAAGGGCTGGTCGATCGGACGGGCCGGGGTCGGGATGAAGGTGTCGACGGCTTCCATCAGTTCGATGATGCAGGCATACTTCGGATCGCTCTTGTCAGTGCTGGTGCACTCGAGAACGTCGAGAGCGGAGCCCTTGATGACGGGGGTATCGTCGCCCGGGAAGTCGTAGGTGTTGAGGAGTTCGCGGACTTCCATTTCAGTCAGCTCGATGAGTTCCGGGTCAGCCATGTCGCACTTGTTCAGGAAAACGACGATCGAAGGAACGCCGACCTGGCGGGCGAGCAGGATGTGTTCACGGGTCTGGGGCATCGGGCCGTCAGCAGCGGAAACAACCAGGATCGCGCCGTCCATCTGGGCAGCACCGGTGATCATGTTCTTGATGTAGTCGGCGTGGCCAGGGCAGTCGACGTGAGCGTAGTGACGCTTGTCAGTCTGGTACTCGACGTGTGCGGTATTGATTGTGATACCACGGGCTCTTTCTTCCGGAGCCTTGTCGATGTTGTCATAAGAGGTGTAGCTGGCCTGGCCGCCCATTGCGAGGACCTTGGTGATCGCAGCGGTCAGGGAGGTTTTGCCGTGGTCAACGTGGCCGATCGTGCCGATATTGACGTGGGGCTTGTTTCTTTCAAATTTTGCCTTTCCCATTGGGATGATCCTCCTTTTTCCAGCACCGTCCTGCGGTGCCGTTGTAACTAATTCTTCCGCCTTTTTGGCCGTCTATTCCATTTTACACAAATTAACTGTCTTGACAATCGTTAACGTGTGTTGCAGGAGTCGAAGCAGGCCGTCTGGTCGGTGGTCTGAAACAGGTCTGGTTATTTCTTGAGCAGGCCTTCCATGATGCTCTTCGGCACCTCTTCGAAGTGGCTGATCTGCATCACGAACGTACCGCGGCCCTGGGTGCGGGAACGCAGGGCAGTGGCATAGCCGAACATCTGCGACAGCGGAACCTTGGCCTGGATGTGCTGGGCATTGGAACGGGCTTCCATGCCTTCGATGCGGCCACGGCGGGAGCTAATATCGCCCATGACGTCGCCCATGTAGTCCTCGGGGACGTCGATGTCGACGCGCATGATCGGTTCGAGCAGGACCGGGTCGGCCTTGCGGCAGGCATCCTTGAAGCCCATGGAGCCGGCGATCTTGAACGCCATTTCCGATGAGTCAACTTCGTGGTAGGAGCCGTCGACGACGGTGACCTTGATGTCAACGACCGGGTAGCCACCCAGGACACCACTGTTCATGGCCTCCTGGATACCGGCATCGATCGGGGCGATGTATTCCTTCGGAATCGAGCCACCGACGACTTTGTTGACAAACTCGTAGCCTTCGCCCGGCTGGCGGGGTTCGACTTCGAGGACGCAATGACCATACTGGCCACGGCCACCGGACTGGCGGACAAACTTTCCGTCGGCCTTGACAGCCTTGCGGATCGTTTCCTTGTAGGCAACCTGCGGGGCACCGACATTGGCTTCGACCTTGAACTCCCTAAAGAGACGGTCAACGATGATGTCGAGGTGCAGTTCGCCCATGCCGGCGATCAGGGTCTGGCCGGTTTCCTGGTCAGTGTAGGTACGGAAGGTCGGATCTTCTTCAGCCAGCTTAGCCAGGGCAGTCATCATCTTCTCCTGGCTGGCTTTGGACTTCGGCTCGATTGCGACGCTGATGACCGGTTCCGGGAATTCCATCGATTCGAGGATAATCGGAGCCGAGTCAATGCAGAGCGTGTCACCGGTGGTCGTGTCTTTGAGACCGACGGCCGCAGCGATATCGCCGGAGTAGACACGGTCGATTTCTTCGCGGTGGTTGGCATGCATCTGCAGGATGCGGCCGATGCGTTCGCGCTTGCGCTTGCCAGCGTTCATGACATACGAACCGGATTCGAGTTCACCGGAGTAGACGCGGAAGAAGCAGAGCTTGCCGACAAAAGGGTCGGTCATGATCTTGAACGCCAGAGCCGAGAAAGGCGCCGAGTCGTCCGAAGGACGTTCTTCTTCTTCTTCGGTTTCCGGGTTGATGCCTTTGATGGCCGGGACATCGAGCGGTGAAGGCAAATAGGCGATGACAGCATCAAGCATCATCTGGACACCCTTGTTCTTGTAGGATGAACCACAGATGACAGGGGTAACCTTGCAGGCGATGGTGGCACGGCGCAAGGCAGAAACGAGCTCTTCGGTGGTGATATCTTCACCTTCGAGGAATTTCATGGTCAGCTCTTCATCGGTTTCAGCGATGGATTCGACCATTTTCTCGCGCCATTCATTAGCCAGATCGACCATGTCGGCCGGGATCTCAGTTTCCTGGATCTGCTTGCCGAGATCGTCTCCGTAAACTTCTGCTTTCATCCGGACCAGGTCAATGATGCCGATGAAGGTTTCTTCCTTGCCGATGGGCAGCTGGATCGGGATCGCATTGGTCCGCAGGCGTTCCTTCATCATGTTGACCGCACGGTAGAAGTCAGCACCGAGGATGTCCATCTTGTTGACGTAAGCCATACGCGGGACACCGTAATGGTCAGCCTGGCGCCAGACGGTTTCGGTCTGGGGCTCGACGCCGCCTTTGGCGCAGAACAAGGTCACGGCACCATCAAGGACACGCAGCGAACGTTCGACTTCAACGGTGAAGTCAACGTGGCCAGGGGTGTCGATGATATTGATGCGGTGTTCCTTCCACTCTGCGGTGGTGGCAGCGGAGGTGATGGTGATACCACGCTCCTGTTCCTGCTCCATCCAGTCCATGGTAGCAGCGCCTTCATGGACTTCACCGATCTTGTGCACCTTGCCCGTGTAGAACAGGACGCGCTCGGTCGTGGTGGTCTTGCCCGCATCGATATGGGCCATGATGCCGATATTCCGCGTTTTATCAAGCGAGAATTTTCTAGGCACAGTAAGCTCCTTTTCCTGATCCGGTTACCATCTGTAATGGGCAAACGCGCGGTTAGCGTCAGCCATACGATGCATGTCTTCTTTTTTCTTGTAGGCGCCGCCGGTGCTGTTGAACGCGTCAACGATCTCGTTGGCGAGGCGTTCGTGCATGGTGCGCTCACTGCGATTGCGGGCATAGGAAACCAGCCAGCGCAGACCGAGGGTCTGGCGGCGTTCCGGACGGACTTCGATCGGCACCTGGTAGTTGGCACCGCCGACGCGCCGGGCTTTGACTTCCAGCATCGGCATGATGTTCTCGAGGGCCTTGGTAAAGACCTCCAGGGCATCCTGGCCTGTGCGTTCCTTGACAATGTCAAACGCACTGTAGCAAATTTTCTGGGCGACTCCCTTTTTCCCGTCGAGCATGATGTTGTTGATCAGCTTTGCGACCTTGACATCATGGTAAACCGGATCAGGAAGCACTTCTCTTGTCGGGACATGGCCTTTTCTTGGCACGAGTCTTCCCTCCTATTCATGATAATGCGGTCAACCCCTAACCTAGGGATTGTCCGATACCACAGGTACTCACGATAACGGACCGTGTTACGTACGTCTGGCCATAGCCCGCCTTTTGAGGCGAATCTATCGTCTGATGTACTGAAAACTGTAAGTCCAACCGATGGCAGCTTGTGGTTAGCGTTTGACCTTGGCTGCCTTGGGTCTCTTGGCACCATACTTGGAACGGCTCTGCTGGCGGTTTGCAACACCGGCAGTGTCCAGCGTACCGCGCACAATGTGATAGCGGACACCCGGCAGATCTTTGACACGGCCACCGCGGATCAGCACGACAGAGTGCTCCTGCAGATTGTGTCCAATACCTGGGATGTAGGCGGTCACTTCGGTCTGGTTGGTCAGGCGGACCCTGGCAACCTTACGCAGTGCAGAGTTCGGTTTCTTCGGCGTCGTGGTCTTGACCACGGTGCACACACCGCGCTTCTGCGGGGACGAGATGTCAGTGGAACGCTTTTTGAGCGTATTCATTCCCGTCTGCAGAGCCGGGGAAGAAGACTTGTAGCTCTTGGACTTGCGTCCTGCATTGACCAATTGGTTGAACGTAGGCATCAATACACCTCCTTCTCTAAAATATTGCCACTTTCCACATCAGCATCCGTCAGGGTGCACAACAAGCGCACACACCATCCAAACAGACATAAAAAGCCCCCTTTGGGGTTAGCGGCAACTTATTGTATCACCGGTCTTTTGATTTGTAAACAAGTTGCCGAAATTGGGACCACGTCTCTTTTTCGGCCGGCTATGCTATGATAATCGTAATAAAAGTTACAGTTCGGCTGCTTGTGGGGGCCGGCTAGGGGAGGCACGTGTGGGCAAGATCAAAGTTGAGGTTTGTGCTGGGACATTTTGCACGATGATGGGATCGATGGATATAGCGGCTGCGATTGAAAGTCTGACGGAACTGGAGGAGAGTGGCATCCAGTGTGACCTTGATGTCACGATGGTCCCGTGTTTGGAAAATTGCGAGTCTGGAGCGCTTTCGCCGGTGGTCCGGATCAATGGCGAGATGTTTTTGCGGGCTGAAACCGAAACGGTCATGGCCAAGTTGCTCGAGCTGGCTCAGAAGTGCCCTGACGCAGGTGACAGCCAGAAGCAGGAACAGGCAGGACGCTGACCATGCGCGGGCTATTCACCCCGATCACCAAGATCCGCCGCCAGGTTTTCACCGAAGTGGCGCATCATGCCTATGAACGGAACCTCGAGCAAACCGACTATAGCTATTTTTATGAATCTGCCTACCGGATCATCCCCGGCGAGGTGGCACAGTACCGCGACAGCGTTTTTAAAGAGCGGGCGATCATCCGGGAACGGATCCGCCTGACGCTCGGCTTGCCGCTGCGCCCGGCCGACGCGCACCAGAGCTTCACCGAAGGCATGTCAGACATTGCTGTTGCTGAAAAACGCCTGGCCAAGCCACTGGTCAGCGTCATTCCCTTTGCCTGCGAAGCCTGCCCGACCGACCATTTCAAAGTCACCGACAACTGCCGCAAGTGCCTGGCCCACCCTTGTACATCTGTTTGCCCGGTCAATGCGGTTTCGATCGGCAAGACCCGGGCGATCATCGATCACGACAAATGCATCAAATGCGGCCGCTGCCAGATAGCCTGCCCCTACCATGCCATCGTCCGCACCGGCCGGCCCTGTGCCGAAGCCTGCGGCGCCAATGCCATCGACAGCGACGAGCTGGGCCGGGCCCAGATCAACCAGGACAAATGTGTCGCCTGCGGCATGTGCATCGTCAGCTGCCCCTTCGCCGCCATCACCGACAAATCCGAAATCTACCAAGTCGTCACGGCCATCCGGCTTGGCTATCGTGTCTATGCCGCCATCGCGCCTTCGTTTGTCGGGCAGTTCGGTCCCCTGGCCACCCCGGGCAAGGTTGTCGCCGGCCTGAAGAAACTGGGCTTTGCAGACGTCATCGAAGTCGGCGTTGGTGCCGATATCGGCACCGTTATGGAGGCAGAGGAATTCCTCGAGAAAGTCCCCGGCGAGCTTGATTTCCTCGGCACCAGCTGCTGCCCGGCCTGGGAAAGTTTCGCCCGTGCCATTCAGCCGACCCTGGCACACTGCATTTCCAACTCCTCAACGCCCATGGTGGCTACTGCACATACCTTGAAAGCCCAGGATCCCCAGAGCAAAGTCGTTTTCATCGGCCCCTGCATCGCCAAGAAACTCGAAGCACTCGAGGAGGAAGTCCTGCCCTTTGTCGATTTTGTCTTGACATACGAGGAACTGATGGGCATGTTCAGTGCCAAGTCAGTTGATCTGGCCGGTCTGGAAGAAGAATCCTTCCGGTACCAAGCCTCGCGTGATGGCCGTGGCTATGCAGTCGCCGGCGGGGTTGCAGCCGCCATCAAGAACTGCATCGCCGAGCTGGACTCGGCACGGGAAGTGTCTGTCCAGAAGGCCGACAGCCTCAGTGACTGCCGGAAAATGCTGGCCCTGGCCAAGGCGGGCAAGGTCAACGGATATCTTCTGGAAGGCATGGCCTGTCCGGGTGGCTGTGTCGGCGGCCCCGGAACATTGATGCCCATTCCAAAAGCCGGCCAGGCAGTCAACCAGTTTGCCAGCGAATCAGCTTATGAAACCTCGCTGGCAAATGAGTCGGTCCTGCCAGGCAAAGACTGAAGTCCGGTACACAGTATGAATGCCCAGATTTCAGTTTTCCGGATCGGTGGCGGAACCTTGACAGCCATCGCAGGCGATTCATTGACCAGCAACTGGTCCGAACCTGGCCAGTACCTCTGGCTGGATATTGCAGATACGCCGGGAGAAGAAGGTCTGAATCGTCTGGAACAATTGCTTGGCTTGCACGAACTGGCTCTGGACAATTTGTTCGATACGGACCGCAATCCGCGGCTGCTTGAATTTGAAGACCACATTCTGCTTGGGGCCAGGTACATCCTTACAGGCCCGGATGGACTGGAGTCATCAACCATCGGCATCGTCCTCGGTAAAAGTTTCCTGATCACAGCCCACGAAGGCAGACCCGCGATCATCGCTTCTATCCTGACCCGAGTCAAAGCCAACAGCAACCAGGTTTTAAACACCGGGCCTGACCGGCTTTTGTATTTGGTCCTGGATACATTGGTTGACCATTACTACGAAATTCTCGACACGCTCAGTGATGAGATTGATGCGATCGACGACCGTGCGTCCGAACTCATCCAGAAACAGGATGTTGTTCTGCAGCGAGATATCCTGGCCACCAAACGCCAACTGCTGGCCATCCATCGGGCAGCCACCCCGCTTCGGGATTCCTTGCTTAATCTGCGACGGACCAGCCGCTTTTTAATCAGCGAAACAGCCGAGCTCTACCTGCGAGACGTGTTCGAACACATCCTGCAACTGCTCGACACCGTCGAGACTTACCGGGAGATCCTTTCCAGCACAACGGAACTGATCATGACGGCGGCCAGCAACCGCATGAATGAAATCATGACTTTCCTGACGGTGTTCACCACGTTTTTCATTCCGCTCAATTTCATCACCAGCTACTACGGCATGAACCTGGTGATGCCGGAAGCGAGGCTGGCCATGACCTATCCCATTGTCATTGGCTTCCTAGCCGCCATGATCGCATTTATGTTCGTATGGTTCAAGCGCAAACGCTGGCTCTGATTCCACTGTTACAGCAACTCGACCTTTTTGCGCCTATACTCGGATATAGATCATCAATTATCTAACCCTGCCTGATTTCCAGCCCTTAGGCTGGCCCGCAGGGCTATCCGCCAAAAGGAGGTTTTAATCACGCATGTTCCAGGAAATTCAAATCACCGGGGTCCAGGCCCGTGAAATTCTCGATTCCAGAGGCAATCCCACCGTAGAAGCAGAAGTATGGACCGAAGACGGCGCTTTTGGCCGTGCTGCAGTCCCTTCAGGCGCATCGACCGGCGCGTTCGAGGCCGTTGAGCTCCGTGACAAAGACGCGGGGCGCTACCTTGGCCAAGGCGTGCGCAAGGCCGTTGCCAACATCAACGAACGACTTGCTGACGAGCTGATCGGACTCAATGTCTTCGACCAGACCGGTCTCGACAACCTGATGCTCGAACTGGACGGCACACCGAACAAAGCCAACCTCGGGGCCAATGCCATCCTGGCCGTTTCACTTGCAACCGCGCAGGCTGCAGCCAACTCCCTGGGTGTTTCATTGTTCCAGTATCTTGGCGGTCTCGGCGGTCATCGTCTGCCGGTGCCGATGATGAACATTATCAATGGCGGCAAGCATGCCGATAACAGCATCAACCTGCAGGAATTCATGATCATGCCGGTCGGCGCCGAGACGTTCCGCCAGGCCCTGCAGTGGAGTGTTGAAGTTTTCCACACCCTCAAGAAATTGCTCCGTGCAGACGGTTTTGCCACCGCAGTCGGTGATGAAGGTGGCTTCGCCCCCAATTTCACAAGTGACGAGCAAGGACTGGACTACATTGTCAAAGCCATCGAAGCAGCCGGATTCCGTCCTGGCAAAGATTTTGCCATCGCCATTGATGCTGCCTCCACCGAGATGTACGAAGCCGCCAAGGAAAAAGGCCGCGAAGGCGATTACCTGTTCTGGAAATCCGGCGTCTACAAGACCCGCGAGGAAATGGTTGATTTCTGGGCCGACTGGGCAGCCCGCTACCCCATCATCTCCCTCGAAGACGGCCTGGCCGAGGACGACTGGGAGGGTTGGAAAATCTTGACCGACCGCCTGGGTAAAAAGCTCCAGCTCGTGGGTGACGACCTTTTCGTCACCAACACAGAACGCATCCAGCGCGGTATTGACGGGGGCATCTCCAACTCCGTCTTGATCAAGCTCAACCAGATCGGCACCCTGACCGAGACACTGCAGGCGATCGAGATGGCCAAAAACAACGGCTGGACTGCCATCATTTCCCACCGTTCCGGTGAAACCGAGGACGTCACCATCGCCGACATCGTCGTCGCAACCAATGCCGGCCAGATCAAAACCGGCGCTCCCTCGCGCACCGACCGTGTCGCCAAGTACAACCAGCTCCTGCGCATCGAAGAAGAACTCGGCGATGCTGCGGTCTATGCCGGGCGCAAGGCGTTCAAGGTCACACCCGATTGGGCCTGATGGCTTGCTATATCAGCCACACAGCAAAAAGGGCGTCTCCACAGAGGCGTCCTTTTTTGTTGTGATTATTATTGTCGTGACAAGATGCCGGAGTAGTTAAGTCAAAGAAAGGCGAGCAGCCGTTCAATGATCCAGACCGTACCCGATGCCCCCAAGGCAACGGTCAGCAACGTCCGTCCGGACAGCCCCAGACCGATGGCCACCAAAAGGCCGGCAGCTGCGGAAACTGGAGTGGAGGTGGCAAAAAAGATCGCCGGGATGGTCATGCCAGACAAGACGGCATAGGGGACATAATAGAGAAACGAGCGCAGGAAATTGCTTTGGATCCGGCCGCGGACCAGAAGCAGGGGCAGGACTCGTGGGATATAGGTGACCACCGCCATGGTCGCAATGGCAGCTGCCAGATAAGTAGGATTGTCCATCATCAGCTGACCTCCTCGGTTTGACCGGGCTCACCCACATGGATGGGTGCCAAGACAGCACCCAGTGCAGATGCAACGATTGTGGCCAGAATGATCTGCCAGCCACCACGCAGCATGGCCAGGGGAGGGGCCAGGGCAATCAGGGTGCTGACGCCAACTGCAACCAATGCGACGAGGGCTACTGGCCGGGAACGGCGGATCGTCGGCATCACAATCGCCACAAACATGGCATAAAGTGCGATTCCCAGCGCCGCACGCACACTGCCTGGCAAGACAGACCCGGCCAGTGCGCCGGTCAAGGTTCCCCCGGTCCAGCCGAGAAGAGGCAACAGCAGCAAGGATAAACTGTAGCGTGTGCTGATCAATCCCGGCTGGCTGACAGAAACAGCATAGATTTCGTCGGTCACGCCAAAGCCAATTAGAAGGCGCTGGACCAAGCCTGTTCCAGGGACCAGTTTCTGCGACAGCGACAAAGACATCAGCATGTAGCGCAAATTGATCAGAACGGTGGTCAGGGCAATTTCCACCAGCGGGCGATGGGCAAAAATCAATTGCAGGCCCGCGAACTGGCCGGCTGAAGTCAGATTGGTCAGGGATATCACCGTCGCCATCCAGGCGGAAAGCCCGCCTTCGACTGCAGCCAGGCCAAAAGCAAAAGAAACGGCGAAATAACCCAAGCCTATGGGCAGACCATCTGCCAGGCCTGAAGCAACGTCCGCCCGAGTCAAAAGGGTGTGAATTCTGTTGGCCTGTTGTCTTCTCGAATGAGACATATGAAAGCGGATACTCCTTGCCAGATTGTATACATTCAACCCGATTATAGTCATCTGCCTGGTTCAGGACAAGCAACGCTGCATACAAACCGGGGGCGCAGGTCTGATCGGCAGCCTGGCTGCAAGCCTTTCCGGATTGCTGGAGCCAAGCGGTTTGCGGTATCATGGCTACAGACAGCGCTGCCAGTCCACCACCGGCAAGGATTGCGGCGAGCCCACAAGAATCCTTTGATCGAGGAGAGCCATGCTGACACTTTATTTTGCCCGCCACGGCGAGACCATCTGGAATACGCAGAGCCGTATGCAGGGCCGCCTGGATACCGCCCTGACCGAGAAAGGCCAGTCCCAGGCCATTGCCCTGGGTGACCTGCTGCGCGGTATCAGCCTGGAAAAAGCCTATGTCAGCCCAGCACCCAGAGCTCGGCGGACAGCCGAACTAGCCTTGCAGGCCGGCCATTTTCCAGCCACTTTATCCGTTGAAATTGACGACCGTGTCCATGAGATGGACTTGGGCGACTGGGAGGGCTTGTCGGTGGATGAGGTCCAGGCAATCGCCCCGGAAAACTTGCAGGCTTTTTTCTTTTCACCACCGGATTTCATCCCGACGGGCAGCGGCGAATCCTACCACCAAGTCAGTCAGCGGATGGCCAGTTTCCTTTGGCAGATGGAAGCCCTGGGCCAGTCCTCCCTGTCCGATGGCAGCGAGCATCACATTCTGCTGATCAGCCATAACATCACGCTCAAAGCCTTGCTGGCCTTGTTGAAGCGAAAACCGCTTGCCCTCCTGCGGGATGGTCCCCCACTGAAGCAGGCCGCCCTGTACCGGGCGGTCTACCTGCCTGGAAACACGTGGAACATTGTTGAACCAGGCTTTGACACATCTGCCTTGCATTCCATGGCTGGGGGCAGCCAGAAAGAGGACAACCCATGAACGATGGATTCATTCGCCTGGCCACCGCCACACCGGCCATCGAAGTGGCCGATTGCCCTGGAAATGCCGCCAAAGTCATCACTGCGATGCAAGAGGCCGAACGGGACGATGCCGCTGTCCTGGTCCTGCCCGAGCTGGTTCTGACCGGCTATACATGCTCTGACTTGTTCCTGAGCCAGACCCTGCTCGAGGGTGCACGAACAGCTCTGCAGCAGGTAATCGCGGCCAGCCGCGGTCTTCGAGTCCTGACCATCGTCGGCTTGCCGCTGGCTTTCGGTCCGGATTTGTTCAACGTTGCTGCCGTCATTTCGGATGGCAAGCTGCTGGGTCTGGTGCCCAAGATGAACATCCCGAATTATTCCGAGTTCTATGAGGCCCGCCATTTTTCGGCAGGTCTTCCTGGAATCACTCAGGTCGAGCTTTTTGGCCAGGAAATCCCCCTGGGCAGCAACCTGCTGTTTGCCTGCCGCGAAGTTCCAGACCTGGTTGTTGGCATCGAAATCTGTGAAGACCTCTGGGTGATCGCTCCGCCTTCACAAGATCATGCCCGGGCCGGTGCCACGGTCATCGCCAATTTGTCTGCCAGCGACGAATTGATCGGCAAAGCGGACTACCGGCGCCTGTTGGTCAAAAGCCAGTCCGGCCGCTTGCTTTGCGCCTATGCCTATGCAGATGCAGGCGAAGGTGAATCCTCCACCGACCTGGTTTTTTCCGGTCACAACCTGATCTGTGAAAACGGCAGGACCCTTTCCGAGTCGCCGCTTTTTTCAACCGGGATGACCCTGGCCGACATCGATGTCGCAGCCCTCAGCGCGGAACGGCGCCGCCAGACCACCTTTCCCGGCCCAAGGCCAACTGGGCAGGCGAGCCATCACACCGTATACTTTTCACACCCACCCAAGAACCTCGATCTCAGGCGATCCATTGCGCCACACCCCTTTGTCCCGGCCAGTCAGAGCGACCTGGCTGAGCGCTGCGAAGAAATCCTGACCATCCAGGTCCAGGGCCTGAAAAAGCGCCTGGCCCACACCCGGTGCCAGGCTGCGGTCATCGGCCTTTCCGGCGGACTGGATTCCACCTTGGCCCTTTTGGTCATAGCGAGAGCATTCGACGCCCTGAAATTGCCCCGGTCCGGCATCGTGGCCGTGACCATGCCGGGTTATGGCACGACCGACCGTACCTACAGCAATGCACTCCATCTGGCCAGGAGCCTGGAAGCGACCCTGCGCGAAATCCCGATCCGCGCAGCAGTCAGCCAGCATTTCGCTGACATCGGCCATCCTTCGGATCTGCATGACGTCACCTATGAAAATTCCCAGGCTCGCGAACGGACCCAGATTCTGATGGACATTGCCAACCAGACCGGCGGTCTGGTCATCGGTACTGGTGACCTGTCCGAACTGGCTCTGGGCTGGGCAACCTACAATGGCGATCACATGTCCATGTATGCCGTCAACAGCTCCGTCCCGAAAACCCTGGTCCGCCACCTGGTCCGCCACGCTGCGGGCCAGTCCGATCCAGCTCTGTCTGCGGTTCTGCTCGATATTCTCGACACGCCGGTCAGTCCGGAGCTGCTGCCGCCCAAGGACGGCCAGATCGCCCAGCAGACTGAACATATCGTAGGGCCCTACGAACTGCACGATTTCTTCCTCTACTATCTGGTCCGTTTTGGTTTCGCTCCGCGCAAGATCTACCGCCTGGCCTGTCTGGCCTTCGCCGGCACCTATGACGCAGCGACGATCCATCGCTGGCTCACCATTTTCATCCGGCGCTTTTTCGCCCAGCAATTCAAGCGCTCCTGTCTGCCGGATGGACCCAAAGTCGGCAGTGTCACCTTGTCACCGCGCGGTGACTGGCGCATGCCCAGTGACGCCCAAGCCAGACTCTGGCTATTGGACCTCGAGCGTGTCGATCCTGCAGCTCAGTCTGAGTCCTGAGGATTTCCCATGCCCGAGCTGCCCGAAGTAGAAACCGTCCGCATCAGTCTGGAGCCCCTGATCCTGGGGGCCCGGATTCTGGAGATCCGCGAGCTGACAGCTGGCGTCTTGTACAACTGGACCGGGCAACCTGAAGCTGCCAGCGGCAGGGCTGTGACCAGACTGAGGCGCCGCGGCAAATACCTGCTGCTGGATTTGGGGCCGGATCTGCTCCTGATCGCCCATCTGCGCATGACGGGCCAATTCAAATACGAAGCACAGCAACCAGAATGGCAGAAGCACGATCACATCGTCATCAGCCTGGAAAAACCCGGAACAGGAAAAGTCTGGCTGGTCTTTCACGACACACGCCGGTTTGGCCGCATCTGGCTGCTGCGACCTGAGCAAACCGGCCAGATTGCCGGGCTGGCTTCGCTCGGCCCGGAGCCACTGGATCCCCAGCTGGACAGTGAAACCCTGCGGCTGCGCCTGGCGCGCCACAGTCGTACCAATCTCAAAGCTGCCTTGCTATCCCAGACGGTCATAGCCGGGCTGGGCAACATCTATGCGGACGAAAGCCTGTTCCTGTCCGGCATCAATCCGCAGCGCCTGGCAGGATCTCTCAGCCCTGGCGAAGCTGCGCACTTGCTGTCTTGCATGCAGGAAATCCTGCGGGCAGCGGTGAATGCACGTGGCACGTCGGTCAAGGATTATGTCGATGCCCTGAATGTCCGCGGATCTTTCCAATATCAGCTGCAAGTTTACGGCCGGGGTGGCCAACCGTGCACACAGTGTGGAACGCCCCTCGCAAAAACCAGGCTGGCGGGCCGCACAACGGTCTACTGTCCACACTGCCAGCCGATCTAGATAGAGATAGCCTGGACTGGACAATAGTCCAAGGCGGCTTCCAGCCGTTCGATCGACTCAGGAGAGTCAGCCGCGCCCATGACGATGGCGATCTGGCGTGGATCGATGGTAAATAGGTCAGGACACAATTGGACACAGAGGCCACAGCCTATGCAGCGGTTTTCATCCACGCGTGGTGTCATGTACAATACCTCCGGCAGGGTTGTTCTGGTGAAGATTTTAGCAAAGACTGTATCCTGCGAACAGGACAAATGAGCCACATCGTGTCTATATGAGGTGTAAAGAGGTGCAAAATCCCATGGAAACCCGCAAAGCTTTGGTTTTTTTCGATATAGACGGCACCCTGCTGGATCGCCAGCAGCAAGCCCCCGCATCGGCTGTCCAGGCCATAGCCCGCCTCCGGGACAACGGGCACATGGCCTTTATCAACACCGGCCGCTGCATGGCCATGGTCAGCGAAGATATCCAGGCTATCGGGTTTGATGGCATTGTTGCTTCCTGCGGCACCCACATCACCGTGGGCGACCAGACCCTCGAAAACATCCTGATCCCGGAGGACCAGCTCAGGTCGATCATCGATCTTCTGATCGAAAACCGGATCGATTTCTGGCTGGAAGGCCCTGACCATGTCTATCTCGACTCTGTCACCCACCCAGCGTTCTACCGTAAATTCCTGGCTGAATATCCCGGCTGGCCTGGCCTATTTGCTGATTTCCGCGATGCCTCGCCACTTAGGGTCAACAAATTCAGCTACCTGATCAACCGGCACAGCCAGTTTGACCGGGTCGAACCGATCCTCAGAAGCCAGTTTGACCTGATCATTCATCGTGATGACCATGGCGAGGTCATCCCCAAGGGCTTTAGCAAAGCGACGGGCATGGATCAGGTCAAAGCATTCCTCGGTCAAACCGATGCCAAGGTATTTGCTTTTGGTGACAGCCTCAATGACCTCGACATGCTCAAGGCAGCCGATTTTGGCATCGCCATGGGTGGCAGCCGCAGCCGCCTGATTGAGTTGTCCAGCCACCTGACCGATTCTCCTGCCGACCATGGCATCGCCAATGCCTTGCGACATTATCAATTAATCGAATGACACACGGACACTTTTCCGACATTCTGTCGAAATCGTGCGAAAGGATGGTGATGTCGCACAAGAGTGCTTGACAAAATCTGTGAAAGATAACAAGATGGATTCAGAACAATAAACGTTTTCAAGATATGAGAATAAGAAAAAGAAAGGAAACAACCATGAAAGTTTTCAATGTTGACGTCGATTCATTCTCCAAACTGATCCAGTCCTGCAAGGGCACCGTCACCATCATCACCGAGGACGGCGACCGCATCGTCACCAACAGCATGCTCTCCGCCCTGATCGGTTTCGCCAAAGTCCTCGAAGTCGCCTCCCTCAAGGAAATCGAATTCGAGTGCGAAGATCCGGAAGACCGCGTCCGCGTGCTCGACTTCATGATGAAGTATCGCTCCGACAAATAATCTGGTCACACCAGACAATCACGACAGCTGCCTCGTCCAGACGGGGCAGCTTTTTCTTGCCCAGTGTTTGCCAATCCAATAGCCGGGCTTTCCGCTATAATGGACCTATATGAATCAGGAACAAGCCATCAATCAATTCGAACAACTCTACCACCAGACGTTCAGGCGCCTGAGCCAGTACGTCCTGTTCAAGGCGGGCAACATCAGCGACACGGAAGACATTGTCGCATCCGTCTATACCGATTATTTCCAGCACATCGTCCAGCGCGGTCATGCCGAACCAGCCAATCCTTATGCCTATCTGGTCCGCATGGCCAACCACGGACTCGGTCGCCTGTATAAGGAGCGCCAGACCCTGATTTCCTTTGATGATGATCAAAACCACTTGTCCGAGACCCTGCCCGATGACCCTGAGTCCCTCAGCCGCTTTTTCGACCAGATCGACAGCCAGGATCTCTGGCTCGGCATCCGCCGCCTGAGCGATGCCCAGCAGCAAGTCATCGTCGCCCACCTGCGCTTTGACCTGACCTTCCGTGAAATCGCCGAGCAGCTCGGCCAGCGCGAAAGCACCGTCAAGCTGCGTTACTACCGTGCCCTCGACCGTTTAAAAAAAGTGTTTACCTGAAAAATGTCCCGCTTTGTAACCATTTGTCAGTTTTTCCTCTCTATTAAATCAGAAGATACATCTTCAAGGAGGCGATTAGAATGAATCGCTTGAAAAATGTCATCAAAGAACACGCTTTGAACGAAGATGCCATGCTTACCCGCATTCGTTCAAATCAGCACGTCATTCATAAGAAGGAAAAATTCATGCCAATGAAACGACTTATACCCCTCGGTCTGGCCGCCGCCCTGGTTATCGCTGTCATCGCCAGCTGGTCACTGTTTGTTCCGGGTACAACAGCTCCGGTCACGACAGGAACCGCTGATGAAAAACCGGCCGTATCAGCGTATGCGATGGTCGCAATCGACATCAACCCGAGCTTTGAGATTTATTCTGATACTGAAGGAAATGTTCTAAAAATCAAAGCAAAAAATGATGATGCTGAACAAATGGATGTGTCAGATTATATCGGTGGTCCTGTTGATGATGCCATTGACGGGATAGTGGCCTGGGCCGATGAACATGGATACCTGACATCAGAACCGACTGAGAAGGACGGTGCCAAACCTGATAAATATGCATTAGTCACTACTGTAATCCTCGATGCAGACAAGGATGGTAAGCTGGACGATCCTAATGAGGATCTTCAGGATTCTGATGAAGCAAAGCAGGAGCAAGATGCTTTTGGCCAGAAAATCCAGATTGCAGTTCAGGAGGCTTTGGATGAGCTTGCTATGGACGATCCTGATCAAAACCTGGTCCGAGTCGCTATGATCAAGGCAACCTTGCGTGAGAAATTTGATTCCGAGGGCAAAGATATTCCCCTTGGCTTGTACATCATTCACGGTATGGTGGATAAAATTGGTGACGGCGTCCTGGATGACGATGAAAAACTGATGAAGGTATCTGATTTGCTTAAGAGTGACGAAGAAGTGGCGGCATTAGCGAAAAGGGCTACGATCCTGGAACGCAAGGCTGACAAGAAAGCAACTCAGGAGTCCCTCAAATCTGAGAAAAGCGAAACAGGCGAAACCGAATCCACCAAAGGCAAACCGGTCGATTCCCCTTCATCAACAGCCCCTGGCCAAAGTAAGAACACTGAAGCCGTGTTGGAAGTTTCCGAATAATCAAATCCTTTGAACAGGTTCCTTAATCAGAAAAAACCGGCCGCATCTTCCTGGTGCGACCGGTTTTTATCATGGTAGGACAATCAATTTGGCTGAAGACCTTGTCTTGGGATCTTTACCCCTTCGCAAACGGCAGGGTCGATCCACCATAGGGCATGACGATGACTGAGGCATCCTGGCCGAGAGTAGCCAGGGCGGCGTCGAGGGCGGTCTGGGCGTCGGCATAGGGTTCGAGATTGACGGAGCGGACGAAGTCGGCATCGAGGTTGCTGACGAAGAAGATCCGGGCCTTCTGGAGGACCATGGCGATGGCTGCGGCTTTGTGGCCGCCGAGCTCGAAATTGCGGCCGATCTCCTCGACCATGAATTCCGGCTTGTACTGGGTCATCCAGCGCTCAAAACAGGGCTCGCCCAGGCCTTCCTTGGCGGAAGCAATCCAGAGGACGATGCCGCCTTCGCGGACCGCGTGCTTGGCATTGTCAAGCGCCTTCTGGGCCTGGTACATGTTGATGTCCTTGGGATAGCCGCCGGGCGAGACGATGACCAGGTCGGCGCGTTTTTCGATCTCGCACTTGTACAGGGTATCGAGGAAGGCGCAACCGGCGCGATGGGCGGTGATCGGGTGGCCGGCGACGGCATTGACGATCTGCTTCTTTTCGTCGAGGACGACATTGAGGATGAAATCGACGCTGATCAGGTTCAGGACATCATCGATATCCTGACGGACGGGATTGTCATCGATCGCACCCGCTTTGGCAGCGGCCTGGACCATCATACTGTGGTTTTCCTGGATGGCATCATGGGTGCAGACCCCGGGCATGATCGCCTTGGCGCCGCCGCTGTACCCGGCAAAATAATGGAATTCGATGTTGCCCAGGCAGATGCGGCGGTCAGCCTCGACCACTGGACGGAACACGTCCACGCGCGTGCCGAACTTGGTATGGCCGACGGGTACGCAATCTTCCGTGTCGAGATCGATGCAGCGGACGGATTCAAATACGTCATCACCCACCAGATAGCGCATTTCGGCTTCAGTGTGGCGGCGATGGCTGCCCAGGCCAAAAGCGATGAACACATCTTCCCGCCGGATACCTGCTGCGTACAATTCCTCAAGCAGGGAGGGCAGGAGCAGCTTGCTCGGCAGGGGTCGGGTGATATCGCTGGTCACAATCGCGACCGTTTCACCCGGTTTGACAATCTCGCCAATGTGCGGTGAATCGATGGGTTTGTCGAGAGCCCGCCTGACCTCAGCGACACCGGTCAGACCAAGTGCCACTTCATTAGGCACGAGAACCTGGGTCGGATGATTCTGCGGTATATCGAGAGAAACGGTTGATTTTCCGAAACCGATTGAGACCTGCATAAATTTGTGCTCCTTCACACCATACTTAACCATAATATACCAAAAACACACCCACCCCGCAATCGTTTTGCTTTTTGTGAACATCTGATGAGTCAATTGGATAAATGATCGTTTTATTGTCATTTTCGACAATAAATTCGCCAATAGATTGCCTAACTTGGCCCTGTTTACTTGGGTGTGTTTATGGTATATTTAACCATAGACGGAAATTATCACCTTGGTCATATTGGTTTTCTACACCCTGACAGAATCTGGAGAACGATGGAGGGATCGGATCATGCGCACCGATCGGTTACGGGAACTTGAAGAATACATGCAGCAGAAGCGTTCGGCAACTATACCCGAACTGTGCGACCACTTCAATGTCTCGCTGAACACCATCCGGCGCGACATCAAGGAACTGGTCAAAAATGGGACAGTATCCAAGGTGTACGGCGGCATCCTCTGGAACCAGGAGGACAACATCGTACCCTTTACGGCTCGCAGCACGGTGGCGATTGATGAAAAGCGCCACATTGGCAGCCTGGCCGCCACCCTCGTCGAAGAAGGCGAGACGATCTACATCGACTCCGGTACGACCGCGGTCCATCTTTTGCCTTTCATCGCCCAGCGTAAAAATGTCACCGTCGTCAGCAACAGCCTGATCGTTTTCAACGAGATCCAGAAATATCCGGAATTGAACCTGCTGACAGCAGGCGGCATTTTCAACCAGAAAACGAAATCATTTGTCGGATTGTCTGCCGTGACGGGTCTCAATGACATCCGCATCCGCAAGGCTTTCATGAGTTCCACCGGAGTCAGCATCGAGGCCGGCGCAACGAATAATTCCCTACACGAGGCCGAGGTCAAGCGGGCTGTGATCAGCCGGGCCCAGAAAGTTATCCTGATGGTCGACCATACGAAATTCGACCGCTCGGCTGCGATCTGCTTCTGCGGACTGGAGCAACTGGCCTGCTTCATCACAGACAAAAAGCCACCGGAAAAATACCTGAAATTTTTCGAGCAGAACCACATCATGGTCAAATACTGATCCTGGTAGCGATTTTCACTGACCAGATCAAAATCACGTTCACAGGCCGTCTCCCTGCGTGCACAGAGAGGCGGCATTTTCATCTTCTGCTGCACCTTCACCGGTCATACAGATATGAAAAAGGGACTGTCTCTTGTGCTTGAAAGCTGGGAGACAGTCCCTTTCAGATATCAATGGAATTTAATTCACGAACAGGTCATTGACCCGGTCAGAGCGATCAGTAAGTCCAATCCTTGTTCTTGTCCGGCTTGTCCTTCATCTGCTGAACAGCTTTGCGTTCGAGGACAGCCTTGACCTTCTCGACGATGACGTCAGCGGTCAGGCCATAGTATTTCTGCAGGAAGTCCTGCGGACCGACTTGGCCAAACTCGTCCTGGACGCCGACCATTTCCATCGGGACCGGAGTGTTCTTGACCAGGACATCGGCGACCGCACTGCCGAGACCACCGATGACGTTGTGATTCTCAGCGGTGACAATCGCACCTGTTTTCTGGGCGGCGGCGATGACAGCATCAGCATCGATCGGCTTGACCGTAAACATGTCGATGACCAGCGCAGAAACGCCTTCCGCTTCGAGGGTGGCAGCAGCTTTGAGCGCTTCAGCAACCATAATGCCGGATGCAATAATCGCGACATCGCTGCCATCCTTGACCAAAGCAGCCTTGCCGATGTCAAAGTCAGCGCCGGCTTCGTAGACACCGAGCACTTCCTTGCGGCCGAGACGGATGTACTTAAGGCCTTTCATATCCATCAGCTTGGGCAGGACACTTTCCAGCATCGCCGAGTCGGTGACATCGACAACCGTGGCATGCGGGATCGCACGATACAAGGCCATGTCTTCAAATGGCATATGGGTGCCGCCATTGAAGGCAGCCGTGACGCCGGCGTCGGAACCAACCATGACCACGTCATTTTTGGAGTAGGCGATGGAGAGGAAGACCTGGTCATAGCAGCGACGGGATGCAAACGGGCCAAAGGTGTGGGCCAGCGGCTTGAGACCGGCCGCAGAGAGACCCGCGGCCATGCCAGCGAGATTGGCTTCGGAAACACCGACATTGTAGGCCTGGCTCGGATGAGCGTCGGCCCATTTCTTGGTGCCGATCGAGCTCATCAGGTCGGCATCGAGGTAGACAAACTTCGGGTCTTCGCCAAGTTTGGCAACAACGCCACCGAAGACGTCCTTCATGGCACGTTTTTCTTTTTCGTTCTTGAAATCAACTTTGAAATTCATTCTTGCCACCTCAACCTTTCTGCTCAGCTAACAGCTTTTCCAGATCGGCAATCGCCTGGTCAGCCAGCTCTGCTGATACCACGATGTGGTGGTTCGCGGTCATTTCTTCAACAGCCTTGACGCCGGCGCCTTTGACTGTGTTGAGAACGATCATGTGCGGCTTGCCGGGGGTTGCCTTGGCTTTTGCGATCGCTTCATAGATGGCCTCGGCATCCTGTCCGTCAATTTCCTGAGCGTCCCAGCCGAAGGATGCAAATTTGGCGGCGATGTCGATCTGGTCGAGGATGTCCTTGGTGTAGCCGTCGAGCTGCTTTTTGTTGTAATCGCAGAATGCAATGAAGTGGTCCAGTTTCTGGTGGCCGGCAAACTGCGCGCCTTCCCAGATCTGGCCTTCGTTGAGTTCGCCGTCACCGACGATCAGGTAGGTGTAGCTGTCGCGGCCGAGGATACGATCGCCAAGGCACAGGCCGAGAGCAGTGGACATGCCCTGGCCCAGTGAGCCGGTGGTCATGTCGATGCCGGGGGTCTGGTTGCGGTCGCAATGGCTGGGCAGCTTGGTGCCCGGAATATTCAGGGTGTTGAGCCAGTCCATCGGGAAAAAGCCCTTCAGTGCCAGCGTGGCATAGAGAGCCGGGCCGGCGTGGCCTTTGGAACAGACGAGCTTGTCACGGCCCTCCCACTGCGGGTTCTTGGGGTCGTACTTCATGACGGCCTCGTACAAGACAGCAAACGTGTCTGTGATCGAGAGCGCACCGCCGACATGGCCAAATCCGCGGACTTTGAACTCTTTCATCTGTTCAATGCGGATTGTCGTAGCGAATTGCTTGATCTGGTTTAACAATTTTGGATCCATTCGCATCTCCTTCCTGGTATCCCTTTTTGATGGTTGGCAAGCGCGCAACGCGCACCCTTATTATACTCATAAAATGCCCACACTCAACAAATCCTTGTTAAGTATGAACATCTTTTGTCTAGCCAGCACCACATCGGGATTTGAGACATCCCGGCCTGGGAAGATCCAGACCGGGATGTTTCTTTGTGCGTGTTTCTTTCAGCCTTTGCCATCCCGTTCATAGGCGGCTTCCATGGCTTCGATCAGCGGCAGTTTCTTACCGGACATGAAGCGGACCATGGCACCACCTGCGGTGCAGACATAGTTGATTTTCTTGAGGTCAATATACTTGCTGGCAGCGCTGACCGTGTCGCCACCGCCGATGACCGAGTAGCCAGGCGCATTGGCGATCGAGTTCCACAGCGACTTGGTACCTTCTTCGAACAAGGGATTCTCATAGACACCAGCCGGTCCGTTGACGAAAATCGTACCAGCCGTCTGGATGATTGCGTCATAACGGGCCATTGTGTCCGAACCGATGTCGAGGAACATCTTGTCATCCATCGGCAGGGCCGAAAGGCCGGTATTGATCCGCTGGCCATCGACTTCGTAAGCCAGGTCAGACGGGACCTCGATGCGGCCGGGGAAATCCCTGAGCATCTCGCGGGCCGGTTCGACGAAGACCAGCAGGTCTTTGTCCTTGAGGAACTGCTCGTATTTGGCACCAACCTTGAGTCCCTGAGCCAGAAGCATGATCACACCGGTGACCCCGCTGGCCAGGATTTTGTCAGCCGTGCCATTTTCGAGGACCGTTTTCATCATGCCGAAGGCGTCGGAGATCTTGGCGCCACCGAGGACGAAGACCGCTGGCTTGGCTGCGCCATTCAAAACTTTGTACAGAGCCTCGTATTCGTCGTACAGCAGGCGGCCGCCGGCTGTGGGCAAGAGTTCCTGGAAAGCGACCATGCTCGGGCAATTGCGGTGGGCCGCAGCAAACGCGTCGTTGACATAGATGTCAAAGAGCGGCGCCAGCGTGCGGACCAGCCAGGTATCGAGCATTTCCTTCGCGGTGAGCTTGACTTCCTTTTCGAAGCCGGAGACTTCTTCGGTCAGGTAACGCAGATTGCCCAGAAAAATGGCTTCGCCAGGTTTTAAGGCCTTGACCGCTTCTACAGCGGTCGGGCCACAGACATCCTCGATGTAGGTGATGGTCTGGCCGAGATGGGCGGAGAGTTTCTCGGCGTGTTCACGCATCGACATCAGGTTCTGGTAGTCGAGCGTGTCGCCCTGATGGGCGATGATGGCCAATTTTGCACCCTGGTCGAGCAGGTACTGGATAGTCGGAATGCTTTTCTTGATCCGGTTCTCATTGACGATCTTCCTGGTCTGGGGGTCGATCGGTGAATTGACATCGACACGCAGCAGAACCGCCTTATCGTTGTAGTCGAACCGCTCAAGCGAATTCATTCTTACTTCCATTTGCCAAGGCCCAGGTACTTGTTGGTTTCCGCCGTGCCGCTCTCACGGTCGGACTGCATGCCACAGGCTGCACGGATGGCGTCCATGGTCTCCGGAATGGTGACCGATTCCTGGGGGATATTGATGGCAAACATGATGTTATCGCCGGATTCGACGATCGAATCTTCCCAGAGGCCGATTTCATACATGTCACCACGTGAGTTGCCCAGGTCACGAGCATAGCGGAAGAAAGAAGCATTGCCCAGGAAACCTTCGTCGATGGTGACGACACGGATGCGGTCATGTTTCTTGAAGGCTTCGAGTGCCATATCCTTGGTGATCTTGCCGTTTTTGCCATGGGCAACAACAGTGATGATGTGACCATGGGTGACCGGGGTATGGACGAGAATGCCGGTGGCATCGATGTGCGGCATGATGGTCATCAGGTCGAGAGCCTGGTGGCTGGGAGCTTTTTCCATCTGCAGGGCGTTGGTCAGTCCGCGATGATAGTCGCCCGGGTCAGCTACGCGGCGGATGATGGTGATCGCTACGCGATCCAGACCAAAAGCACGATCCAGGCAGTCCACCGAGCGGATCAGGCCGGTGGTGTTGCAGGAGGTCAGCTTGAGGTAGTCGGCGCCGATGCCCTTTTCAAAGTTGGCATAGCCATGGAAGAACACGTCGGCGACGCTGTTCTTTTCACCGCCCTGGAAGACGGCTTTCTTGCCCAGGCGGGCATAGATTTCCTTGTTCTTGATGCCGACGCCGCCCGGGGAGGAGTCGAGCATGATATCAACTTTGCTGACCAGGTCTTCGAACGATCCCTTGTAGGGAATGCCCATTGCGTCAAATTTCGCTTTGTCTGCGCCTTCGACGAGGTACAGGTCGTAAGGCATGCCCTTTTCCTTGAGGGCGCGGATGGATAACGTCGGAGCCAAGTCAGCGATGCCAACCAGTTCCATGTCTCCCTGCAGGGCGACGCCGTCAGCCAGACGCTGGCCAATGACACCATAGCCTGCTACACCAACTTTGATTTTGCTCATTCTAATTCCTCCTCGGTTTTTTACCAGAGTGCGGCCCGGGGCCGCACTCTGGCGGTTTCTATATTCTGGCTACGCCGGTTTTACGGGCAGCTTCAGCCACAGCGGCAGCGACGGCCGGGCCGACGCGTTTGTCAAAGGCTTTGGGGATGATGTATTCGGCAGTCAGTTCTTCCGTGGTGACCAGGCTGGCGATGGCTTCAGCAGCCGCGATCTTCATGTCGTCATTGATGTCGGAAGCACGAACGTCGAGCGTGCCGCGGAACAGGCCCGGGAAAGCCAGGACGTTGTTGATCTGGTTCGGGAAGTCGGAACGGCCGGTGCCGATGACGGCGGCGCCAGCTTCCTTGGCCAGGTGAGGCATGATTTCCGGGGTCGGGTTGCTCATGGCAAAGATCATTGGGTTCGGTGCCATGGAGGCAACCATTTCCTTGGTCACGAGGTCCGGACCGGAAACACCGATGAAAACGTCAGCGCCCTTCATGATTTCAGCCAGGGAGCCTTTCTTCATCAGGCGGTTGGAGATCTTGGCCATTTCGGCTTTTTCCGTGTTCAGACCGTCGCGGCCTTCATAGATCGCGCCTTTGCGGTCAGCGAGGATCACGTTCTTGAGGCCCATCTTCATCAGCAGCTTGGTGATGGCGATACCGGCAGCACCGGCGCCACAGGTGATGACTTCGAGGTCAGACAGGGAACGGCCGGTCAGCTTGCAGGCATTGATCATGGCTGCGAGGGTGACGATGGCAGTACCGTGCTGGTCGTCGTGGAAGATCGGGATATCGGTCTCTTCTTTCAGGCGGCGCTCGATTTCAAAGCAGCGGGGAGCAGAGATATCTTCGAGGTTGATGCCACCGAAACTGCCAGCGAGCAGCTTGACGGTGTTGACAATATCGTCGACTTCCTTGGAACGAATGCAGAGCGGGAAAGCATCAACATCGCCAAAAGTCTTGAACAGAACGCACTTGCCTTCCATGACCGGCATGCCGGCTTCGGGGCCGATGTCACCCAGGCCGAGAACTGCGGTGCCGTCGGTGACAACCGCAACGAGGTTCCAGCGGCGGGTCAGGGTGTAGGAGAGGTCGACATCCTTCTGGATGGCCAGGCAAGGTTCGGCAACACCCGGTGTGTAGGCAAGCGAAAGGTCGTCGACGGTGTTGACGGGGCAGGTGGCAATGACTTCGATCTTACCTTTGAGATCCTCGTGAAGCTTCATTGCGCGTTGTTTGATGTCCATGGGTTTTTCCTCCTTATTTAGACTGCAATCGTTTACAGCCCATCCTTCTTACTATCTTACAAACCCGTGACTTCTGCAATATATTTGCGAGCTTTTTTGGCATATTCGAACGGGTTGGCCTTGGCCGGATCCTGTTCGGCCTCGACGACGACCCAGCCTTCATAGCCGGATTCTTCGAGGACAGAAACCAGGGGACGGAAGTCGACATCACCATCGCCCGGGACGGTGAAAACGCCAGCACGGACGGCATCGAGGAAGCACATGTCCTTGGCTTTGACTTCTTCGTAGACATTCAGGCGAAGGTCCTTGAGGTGGACGTGCTTGATGCGGTTGATGTGTTTCTTGAGAACCGGAACATAGTCGATGCCGGCAAAGGTGCAGTGACCTGTATCAAACAGCAGGAAGACCAGGTTCGGATCGGTGTTGTCCATCAGGTAATCAATCTCTTCAACGGTCTGGACGCCGGTACCCATGTGGTGATGGCAGGTGAAAGCCATGCCCATGTCTTTGGCTATCTGGCCCATTTCGTTGAAGCCCTTGATGACCGTGGCCCATTGCTCAGCACTGTAGACAGGTTTGTTCTTCAGGATCGGCAGATCCAGGCGACCCTGGATGGAGTTACCCTGTTCGGAGACACCGATGACACGGGCACCGAGGAAGTAGAGTTTTTCAGCATGGGCGCGGAAGGCCTGAATGGTTTCTTCATAGGGGACATTGGGAGCGGTCAGCATCGATGAGAACCAGGCATTGCAAATGATCATGCCGCGAAGGTCGAGATGCCACTTGAGTTCTTCTTTATCCTGGGGATACTTGCTGCCGATTTCACAGCCAGTGAAGCCAGCCAGGGCCATTTCGCTGATCGTCTGCTGGAAGGTGTTCTCGCTGCCGAGTTCCGGCATGTCGTCGTTGGTCCAGCCAATGGGGGCAATACCGAGTTTGACTTTTTTCGGATCGAGCATGGTGGTACTCCTCTTTCTTTTTTAGCCGGCCAGGTTCGCTTGGACGCGCCTGGCCGGACTTATGACTTAAGACTGTTGATCAACGATCAGTACTGGCGGACCTTCTTGAGTTCCTCGACGTGGTCCGCATAGGCTTTCTGGACCGATGGGCGAGTGGAGACCTCGGCCACACCGACGCGCCACCAGCCACCGTAACCACCGGTCATGGTGCCAGGTGCAACTTTGATATCGAAGACACAGGGACGCTTCTCGTTCTTGGAATCCTGGAGAGCTGCCAGGAGTTCGGCTTCAGTGGAGATGTTGTAGCCCTTGGCACCGTAGCTTTCGCCGTTCTTGGCAAAATCGACGACAACGTTCGGGCCGTCGAGCTGGCCGGTGGCAGGATTCCTGGCTTTGAAGACGGTGCCGAAGGTCGGCGTGCCGTTGTTGTTCTGCAGATTCTCGATGCAGCCCCAGCCGCTGTTGTCGATGACCAGGATATTGATCTTGAGACCTTCCTGGACAGCGGTGTAGAGCTCAGAGTGCATCAGGACATAACTGCCATCACCAACGACGACATAGATTTCGCGATCACTGCCGACAGCCATCTTGGCACCGACGGCACCGCAGACTTCGTAGCCCATGCAGGAGAAGCCATATTCAACATGGTAGGTGCCCGGATTACCGGAGCGCCAGACACGCTGCAAGTCGGAAGGCAGGGAGCCACCCGCCGTCAGGATGACATCCTGGGGACGCAGGTGCTTGTTGAGGATCCCCAAGACATGGGAGGTGGCCAGACGGCCATCATCACGGGTCAGGGCAAAGAGGCGGTCACATTCGGCAGTCCATTCGGCGACCGTATCAGCGATTTCTGTGGCACCGTAACCAGACTTGTAGCCAGACTTTTTCAGCTCGGCACCGATGGCCTCAATGGCAACCTTGGCATCGGCGATGACCGGGATGGCATCCATCTTGTGGGCATCCATCGAGCCGACATTGATGCTGATGTACTGGACAGAAGGATCTTGGAACAGCCATTTGGAGCAGGTGGTGAAGTCCATGAACTTGGTGCCGACACCGATGACCAGGTCGGCTTCCTTGGCCAGCTTGTTGGCGGCCGAGGTGCCGGTCAGGCCGAGACCACCGGCATTATAAGGATGATCCCAGGCCACGATGCCTTTGCCGGACTGGGTTTCACCGATCGGCATGCCGAAATCAGAGGCAAAAGCACTCAGTTCATTCCAGGCTTCGGAGTATTTGACGCCACCGCCGCAGATGAGCAGGGGACGCTTGGCATTTTTGATCGCTGCAACGGCACGATCGAGGGCCGTCTGGGTGATCGGACGACGGTCCATGTACCAGACACGTTTCTGGAAGAAGTAGTCCGGGTAGTCATAAGCTTCGCCTTCAACATCCTGGGGCATCGCGATGCAGACGGCACCGGTGTCAGCCCAGTCCGTGAGGACGCGGAAGGCATTGATACAAGCGGACATCAGCTGTTCTGGGCGCTGCACGCGGTCCCAGTACTTGCAGACAGCCTTGAAGGCGTCATTGGCAGTGATGGCCATGGAGTTGGGGAATTCGAGTTGCTGGAGAACCGGATCCGGCTGGCGGGTGGCAAACGTGTCACCAGGCAAGAGCAACAGCGGGATGCGGTTGGCTGTGGCTGTGCCGGCGGCAGGGACGAGGTTCAAAGCGCCCGGGCCAACTGACGTGGTCACCGGTAGGATCTTGCGGCGATTATGCTCCTTGGCATAGCCGATGGCGGAATGGGCCATGCCTTGCTCGTTCTTGCCCTGGTAGAAAGTCAGGCTGTGGTCACCCTGTTCGAGGGCCTGGCCGATACCGACAACGCATCCATGGCCGAAGATTCCGAAGACGCCCTCAACGAACTTTTCTTCCTTGCCGTCAAAACTGACGTACTGGTTGTCCATGAACTTGAGCAGAGCCTGAGTCATTGTCAATCGAATGGTACCCATGTTTACCTCCAAAATGTGTGAATCCCCGCTTGGTTTGCCAGAAATCTGGACAAAATACAAGACTCTGCACCGTCCTCAAAACCGGTGCAGGGCCCGGCCAGATTGCCAATGAGTAATTTATGAGTACTTATTGGGCAATTGTGTGGTTCAATTCTATCACCGCTGGGTAAGTATGGCAAGCAGATTTTATAAAGATGTCAAAAAGAGTGCCCGGACTGGCCAAATGAGCCCGGGCACTTCCATCTGTTTGGTTCTTTTCAGGAAAATCTGAATGAATTCTGCCACAATAGTGGCAAAACCGGACTAGTCGATCAGGTCATTGCAAGCAGACAGGGCATCTGATAGTTCCGTAACAATATACTGGTGACCGAGCTCTTCCTCAAAGCCGGACTGGCGGATAACCGCAGCCGGCTGAGACTGGAGATGGACAAAAAAGAGCCTGGTACCGTGTTCGCGACATTTGTGCAACAGCTTTTCCAGGACATTGACAGCCGTCGCATCGATCGCCGGCACCCGCTGCATCTCCAGGATGATGGCTTCCTTGTCGACGATTTCATGGTCAATACTCTGGATCAGGCTTTCAGCTGCTGCAAAGAAGAAGGGGCCATTGAGGCGATAGACAGCGACACTGTCCAGCGCTGTCATCCCGGTGACTGAGCGTTCCTTGATTGTGGTGACGTCAGCCATGCGTTTCATGAAGAAAATGGCAGCCAGGACAATGCCGACTTCGATGGCTACAACCAGATCGAACACCACGGTCAGGGAAAACGTCGAAATCAGCAGCAGCCGGTCGGTTTTGGGTGCCTTGAGCAGTTTCTTGATCTCCTTGACTTCGATCATGTTCTTGCTGACATTGATCAGGATCGCAGCCAGCGTGGCCATCGGGATCAGCTTGGCGTAGGGGAGAAACAGGACCGTCACCAACAGAACCGTGATGGAATGGACGATCGCAGAGACCGGACTGACCGCTCCGCTTCTGATGTTGGCCGCAGTCCGGGCGATCGCACCTGTTGCCGGCAAGCCGCCAAACAGAGCGGAGACAATATTAGCCGCGCCCTGGCCAACCAGTTCCTGGGAGGAATCATGTCTTGTATTCGCCATGCCATCAGCCACGACCGCAGACAGCAAAGATTCCACGCCACCGAGGACCGCGATGGTGATTGCCGGCTGGATCAACTGGCGCAAGGTGTCCAGTGTAATATGCGGTAATTTGAGCGGTGGAAACCCCCCGGACAGGTCGACATAACGGCTGCCAATGGTGACAACCTCCAGATCACTGAACTGGACCACCAGGGTCGTGACCAGAATGGCGACCAGTGATCCCGGGATCTGGCGATTGATTTTCGGCCAGACCAGGATGATCAGCAAGGCAATTGCCCCCATCAGGAAATTGGGCCAGCTGAGCTGGTCGAGATGCTCCACATAGACGAGGACCTTCTCCACAAACTCTGCTGGCATTTTTTCTATCCCGAAACCAAAGAAATCATTCAGCTGGCCCGTGAAAATCGTCACGGCAATGCCAGCGGTGAAGCCAACTGTGATCGGGAAGGGGACATAGCGGATGACATTGCCCAGTTTCAGAAGCCCCATCACCAGCAGGATGATGCCAGCCAGGAGCGTGGCTGTGATCAGGCCATCGAGCCCATAATCCACGATGATGCCGTAGACGATGACGACAAAAGCACCGGTTGGGCCGGTGACCTGGGTGGCACTGCCACCGAGCACGGCAGCTGTGAAACCAGCCAGGATCGCTGTATACAGGCCAGCTTCGGGTGAGGCACCCGAAGCAATGGCCAGAGCGACGGACAAAGGGATCGCGATGATGCCGACCAAAAGGCCAGCCACGATATCACGGCTCAGGGAACGTTTGTTATAACCTTTGAGATAATAAAGCAGTTCGGGTTTCATGCCTGTTCCTCCGGTGTCCGGAAATACATAAGCCAGTCGCCATAGCCTTCACGTTCCAAGTCCGATAAAGGAATGAAACGCAAGGACGCACTGTTGATGCAGTAGCGCAGGCCACCTTTGCTGGCTGGCCCGTCGGTAAACACATGGCCCAAGTGTGAATCACCGGTTCTGCTGCGGACTTCGACTCGGTCCATGCCATGACTGCGGTCTCTTTTTTCCACGATCACCTGATGATCGACCGGTTTCGTGAAACTGGGCCAGCCACAGCCGGCGTCAAATTTGTCCCGGGAGCTGAATAAAGGCTCGCCGGTCACCACATCGACATACAGACCGGTGCGTTCCTCGCGCCAGTAGGCACCACTGAACGGATGCTCCGTGGCATTTTTCCGCACAACGGCATAGGATAGCGGCGTCAGTTTTTTCTTCAAGACTGTGTCGTCCGGCCGGCTGTAGAGCGATGGGTCGATGACCGGGGCTACGCCTGGCTGGGCCAAAACAGCTGGCTGCGCGGGTGATTGGATTACCGGAATCAACGTGTCCCCGGGTAAAGTCGCAAAACTGACATGGCAGTAGCCGCCGGGATTTTTCTCCAGGTAATCCTGATGGTAATCCTCGGCCGGGAAATATTGCTCGAGCGGACGGATCTCGGTGACGATCGGCAATTTGAATGCCAACTGTTGCTGGGAAACCACCGCCTGGATCACTGGCAGATCAGTGGGATCTACATAATAGATACCCGTGCGATACTGGGTCCCGCGATCATTGCCCTGCTGGTTAAACAAGGTCGGGTCTATGATTTCGAAAAAATATTGAAGCAACGTCTCCAGATCGATTCTTTCAGGATCGTACCGGACCTCCACTGTCTCTGCATGGCCAGTGTTGCTGTAGCAGACATCCTGGTAGCTGGGATTCTCAGTCCGGCCATTTGCATAACCGACATTCGTGGCTGCGACTCCGGGCAACCGTTGCAGATAGGCTTCTGTTCCCCAGAAACAGCCACCGGCGAGGTAAATCCGGTGCAAGTCTGCCTGGCTGTAATCGATCTTTACATTAGGGTTGGGAGGGAGTTTTTCGTGTCTCATGGCTTTGCTTTCCGACCGTCATGCCATACCCCGGTCATAGGTTGTTGCAAGCCTATTCTAGACCTTTTGTGCTAAAATGTAAGTGGTTGGATCATTCATTTTTTTATCATCTGCGCGTTTTCCGGATCATGGATGAGTCAGGAGGCGATGGCCTTGATTTTGGTGACCGGCGCTACCGGACATATCGGCAATGTCCTGGTCCACGCTCTATCACGCCGTTATCCCGAGGAAATCATCCGGGTTTTTCTCCAGCCAAAAGAGAGTCTGGAGCCTTTTGACCGTCTCACCTTGCAGCTCTACTACGGTGATATTAGAAAAAAAGACGACGTCCGGGCAGCCATCCAGGGGACCCGCCTGGTGTTCCATCTAGCCGGGGTCATTGATACGTCTCTTCATCCTGGTCCCCGGATCTATGAAATCAATGTCGGCGGCACTCGCAATGTCGTCGAGTCATGCCTGGCTGAGCCATCTGTCCGCCTGATCTATGTCAGTTCCGTCCATGCACTACCGGACTGGCCAGACGGTCGCGAAATCTCCGAGATTGACCAGTTCCCAGTTCCTGGATTGCCAGAAGGCTATGCCCGCTCCAAATCAGAAGCCACGGCCCTGGTCCTGTCTGCAGTACGCGAGGGACTCGATGCCGTGGTCGCCTTCCCCAGTGGTGTCATCGGTCCCGATGATTACAAAATGTCTGAAATGGGCCGCATGTTCCGATATTTCTATACCATCCGCTCCCTGCGCCTGGTTTTCTCTTTCCAGGGGGCCTACAATTTCGTCGACGTCAGAGATGTTGTCGAGGGATTGATCGCTCTTGCCGAGCGCGGCAAGAGCGGTCAGGGTTATATCTTGTCCGGCCATCAAATCACGATCAGCGACATCATCCGGATCGAGCGCCAGGTCATCGGCGCCCGTCAGCCGCGTATCCTGACGGTCCCTGTCCGGATCGTCCAGTTGGGTGCAGCTCTTTTAGCAAGGCTGGCCCACTGGTTTCATTTCCATTCCATCGTCACACCCTACAGCATTGCTGTCCTTATGTCCAACAGCCGGATCAGCCATGCCAAAGCCAGCCGCGAGCTGGGGTATCAGCCGCGGCCCATAGCCGATTCGATCCGGGACAATCTCATCTGGTTGATGGACCATGGTTTGTTCAGGAAAAGAAATGCTGCATCTTCGCCAAATCGAATGCCTTGAGCGGCAAGTGGACGATCCTTTTTTCCAGAGCAGACTGGTAGATGGCCAGGACCAGGGCTACGGCATCGCGACCGGACTGAGCGCTGGCCAAAGGTTCACGACTTTCTTCGATGGCGGCAATCAGATCTCCCAGCAGGCCACTGTGCGGGTTGGCCAACTGTTTCAATCCCTGGATACCTGAAATGCGGAGCGTCTGCCAGAAAATCCGGCGCGTATAAGAACTGGCCAAGTTTTTACCGTTGTGGTCGTAGACTGCGATGTGTGGTTTGCCAGAAAGGATGCCGGCCCGGATTTCCCCCTCAGTCAGACGGATGAAAAAAGACGCCTCCGGCCGCTTCGGATCTGTGATCGTCGTTCCTTCTACCAGGCACTGGACATCATTGGCCAAGGTGAGGATGGCAAAACCCAGATCTTCTGCCTCCATGTGGTGTGTTTTCCGGAAAATCTGACCGGACGCCGATTCGACTGACTGGCCTAAAAGCCAAGTCATCAGATCCATTGCATGGACACTCTGGTTCATCAGGGCGCCACCATCCTGGGACCAGGTCCCGCGCCAGGCCGCCTGGTCATAATACTCTTGGCCATGGCCCCAGCGGACTTTGACATCCCCATACAGCACCCGGCCAAAATGACCCGACAGGATATCAGCCCTGATCGCCTGCACAAGGGGGAAGAAGCGGTAGATATGGCCCACGGCAACCTTGCGGTTGTTCTTGCGTGCAACCTCAAGGATTTCATCCGCCTGCTCGAGGGACAAGGTCAGCGGTTTCTCGATTAGGACATGAGCGCCTGCAGCCAAAGCTTCAAGGCTGATCGTGGCATGTGAACCACTGGGTGTTGTAATCACAACCAGGTCTGGCCGGACCTCGGCCAACATTTTCTGGTAATCTTCATAGATGGCAATCCTGGCAATTTCTTTCGCCTTGAACCCTGCTGCAAGAAGGATTTTTTCTGCTGCTCCTGGTCGTGTATCAACGGCTGCCACTACCTCCAGCGACCGGCGATTGTTTTGATGATAACGGGCGCCTTGCAAATGTTTCCTGGCTACGACACCGCAGCCGATGATCGCGTACCTGATGGTTCCCATGCCTGTATAAGCTCCTCTAATCTCCCAGATTTCCGAAACTTACATCTCAGAAATACTGTTCACGAAAATACGTAAACCTATGATTATTGTATGAATCTCAACTGTCTTAGCTGACCCAGCAGACGCTCGCCACCCCAGGAAAGAAAGGAATTAACGCCGAACTTCGCGGCTGAATCAACATTTTCCGGCCTGTCATCGAAATAATAGATGGTTTGCGGATCTTGTCCGATGCCAGATAAAGTCCTGCGAAAAGCTTCAGGATCCGGTTTCATGCAACCCAGTTCATACGACACAAAAACCTGGTCGAAAAACCGGCCCAATCCCAGCGTCTGGCCGCAGTGCTCCCAATGATAGTAACTGGTATTGGATAGCAGCTGCAAGCTGAACCGGCTGTACAAAGTCTCAAGGATCGGGCGGGTCAGGGTAAAAGGCTCTCCAATGATCTTGATGTATTCTGCCTGAAAAGACTCAAGGTCGATCGTAATGCCCATTTCTTCCCTGGCCTGGTGATAGAACTCAGCCAGATCGCTCATTTGTCCTGTCTCCAGACGATGGACAGACTGGCTTTTCCCCCAGCGTTCGGCAAAGGGCAGGGTTCCCGGTTCAGGTTGCTGGCCCGGCCAGAAACGGTCGACATTGTGCAGATGAACCAGGATATTGCCCAGGTCAAATAAAATGATGGGATGGTCCACTGCAGGTCCTGGCCCTGGCTGAAGGTTTTGATCTGAACTCATGACCGAGTGGTCGACTGTGGTTTGAGCACAGTGAAAAGGGACCCCGCCAGCAAAAGAACTGGCAGGCTATTGGCCAGCAAGTATCCCCAGAGAAACCGGGCAAAAATAAGCTGATCCAGGCTGAAATACAGCACGATAAGAAAAAACATGCCCAGATAATGGGCCAGTTTCAAAGGCAGATGATGGTGCGGGCGAAGCTGCTGGAACAATAGCAAGCCTGCGATTCCCGCCGCCAGGGAATTGATGCCGAAAAACAGGTAATCCATTTGCTTTGCAGTCTCCTTTTGCAACAAGTATAGCATAACCATTCAACCGGTCCATGTCCTCCTGTCTTACGTTTAAAGGGGCCTCATTTTGTGCTAAGATGGGAATACTTTTTGATAGGATGGACGGTACAAAAGTCATGAAACAACCCAATGTACACCTTTTATGGGATAAAGCCATCTCATTGCTTGATGGTGAAGTCTCGGAAATCAGCTTGAACACGTGGATCAAGCCGCTTGAGCCCATCGGTGTGGAGCAGGGTGTTTTCATTTTGTCTGTTCCCAATGATTTCCACAAAACATTTGTTGATCAATACGCCAGCCTGATCAAGAACGCGATCAAGGCTGCCGGATCAGCGGATTATGAAGTCCGGTTTCAAGTCGGTCCAGCTGAGCCCCTGTCACACACGGTCCGGACAGAGAAAAAGCCACCGTCCCCGACAACGTCCGACGAATCCTTCGGCAAGGCGTCCCTGAGCCGACTCAATCCGCAATATACGTTTGAAACCTTCGTCGTTGGCAGCGGTAACCGCTTTGCCCATGCCGCCTGTGTCGCCGTCGCCGAAAAGCAGGGCGGTCGTAATTTCAATCCGCTTTTCCTGTATGGCGGATCAGGCCTGGGCAAAACCCACCTCATGCACGCCATCAGCAATTTCATCTGTGAAAACTACCCGGCCAAGAAAATCCTCTATGTCCAGTGCGAGCAGTTCGTCAACGAATTCATCTACACAATCAAGGAGAACAAGTACGACGACTTTCGCAGCAAATACCGCAATACTGACATGCTGTTGATCGACGACATCCAGTTCATCGAAGGCAAGGAACAGATGCAGATCGAATTTTTCCACACCTTCAATGCTCTGTACGAGACTGGCAAAAACATCGTCCTGACCTGTGACAAACCACCGCAAAGCCTGGCTTCACTTGAGGAACGCCTGCGCACCCGTTTTTCCAGCGGCCTGATTGTCGATATCCAGCCCCCGGATTACGAAACACGCCTGGCCATCCTGCGCCGCCACGCCCAGCAGAACAACGTATCGGTACCGGATGACGTTTACGAATACATCGCTTCGAATGTGGCTTCCAATATCCGTGAACTGGAAGGTGCCTTCAAGACCGTCCTGTACTACTCCATGCTGGCAGGACCGATCACCCAGGACGTCGCGCGCGAAGCTTTGAAGGATATCATCCAGCCTTCAGCAGCCAGGAAACTCAGCGCTGCCCTGATCATGGAAGTGGTGGGCAATGCCTATAATGTCACCGTCGATGACCTCAAGTCCAACCGTCGCAGCAAAGAGGTGGCACTGCCACGCCAGATCGCCATGTTCCTCTGCCGCAGCCTTTTAAACATGACACTGCCGCAGATTGGAACCGAGTTTGGCAATCGAGACCACACCACGGTCATGTATGCCTGCAGCAAGATCAGTGAAGATCTGGCTGTCAAGCCAGATCTGGTTCGCCAGATCGATGACCTCAAGAAACGTATTACCGGATAAAGCCAATAAAAAACCCTGCGAAAATGAAAAGTTTTCCACAAATTGTTTATTAGTATGTGGATAAATCCCTGTTGAAACTCTTGTGGACAAACTTTTCCGAAAACTTATCCACATTTGGACCCGTGTCCGAGACTTTTTCCTCCACACAGTTCCTAACAGGGCAAATTCTACAGGCTCTAAGCGAATACCCGTTTTACACATATTCACAGCCCCATAAGAAGAAAAGTGATAAAATATATCTCATTAGAGTTCAACAGCCGGAGGTACCCCATGAAGTTCATCTGCTCCCGAGACCGCCTGATGGAAGCAATCAGCATTGTCCAAAAATCAGTCGGCGTTCGCTCTCCTTTGCCGATTCTTGACGGCATCCTGGTCGAAGCTGGCCAGGGCGTCAAATTGACCGGATATGATATGGAAACCAGCATTGAATGTCTGGTTGAAGCAGATGTACCTGTCAAAGGTGGGATTGTCATCAATGCGCGCATTTTCGGTGACATCATCCGAAAGCTGCCGGATGATGTTGTATCGATCGAAACCAATGAAAACTTGCAGATCCAGATCGAAAGTGCCAGCACCCATTTCACGATCAAAGGCCTGCGCGCGGAAGATTTCCCGAAGATTCCGGAAGTATCCGACGACCAGCAGCTCCATGTCCGCCAGAGTGTCCTCAAGGAGATGATCCGCCAGACGATTTTTGCTGTCAGCACCGATGAAAGCCGTCCCGTCTTGAATGGTTGTTATCTGGTCTGTGATGGCACTGCCCTGGAAATGGTCGCCATCGATGGTTTCCGCCTGGCCCTGCGCCGCAACGAACTTGGCAGTGATCTGCCGGCGATGAAATTCATTGTTCCTGGCAAGGCCCTGGGCGAAGTTGGCCGGATTCTGAGCTCAACTGGGGAAGCTATGGTTGACATTTATCCTTCACAGAACCACATCAAGTTCGATATCGGTTCAGTCAAGCTCGTCTCCCGCCTGATCCAGGGTGAATACATGAATTATCGTGGGATCATCCCACAGACAGCTGAAACGACGTTGACGGTTGATCCGAAAATTATCCTTTCTGCCATCGAACGTGCCGTCCTGGTCATCACCAGTGACGATCGCCGTTTCCCGGTCCGACTCTCGATGACCGATGATGAAACGTTGGTGGTCAGTGCGAATACCGACGTCGGTTCTTTGCGCGAAGAGATCTCTATCGCCATGACTGGCAGCAAGATCGACATTGATTTCAATCCCAAGTATTTCCTTGATGCGTTGAAGGCGATTGACGAGGATGAGATCAGCATCATTTTCAATGGCAGCATGGGTCCCTGTGTGTTGCGTCCTGTTGACAGTCAGGAATTTGCCTATCTTGTCCTGCCACTGCGCCGCTGAGGACATAGATCTTGGCGAAAGAACGATTTGAATGTACGTCACTGCGATTGAACTGACTGATTTTCGCAATTATCGTTCGCAACAGATAACCGTCCATCCAGATATCAATGTCTTTTTCGGGGCCAATGCCCAGGGAAAAACAAATATTCTGGAGGCGGTTTATCTATGTGCCTGCGCCAGATCCCACCGGACCAGCCGTGATTCTGATCTGATTCACCAGGATGGTGATCATTATGCGGTCAAGGTCGATTTCAAGACCCAGTCCGGACATCAAGAGTCTCTGGAAATCCGGTATTTTGATCCAGTCCCAGGGCATCCACAACGGCAAAAATCGATTCGCCAGATCTATCAGAACGGCGTTCTGCTCGAACGAATCAGTGACATGATGGGACTGTTTCATGCGGTCATTTTTGCTCCCGAGGACTTGATGTTGATCAAGGAAGGACCAGCAACCCGCCGTCGTTTTCTCGATCTTCTGATTTCCCAGGTCCGGCCGACGTATTTCCAAGATTTGCAGCGTTACAGCCGCCTGTTGCAGCAGCGCAACAAAATTCTCAAGGACCTGCGGGATTCCCAATCAACTGTGGGAACTAGGGGTGATACAGAACAACTGGAGGCTTGGGATCTGACTATGGTTCCATACGCTGCCCGGATTATTCATCAGCGCATGATCTATGTCCAGCGTTTGGATCAGCTAGCCGAAAAAAATCACTCCAACATATCATCCGGAAAGGAGAAGTTAAACGTAAAATATAGGACGGTATCTGGATATACCAATGAAATGGGCATTCCAGAGCTTTCAGATGCATTACTTAAGAAGTATAAAACTAATGTTTACGATGATATATCCAGAGGTTCAACCCAGACAGGCCCGCATCGGGATGATCTGGAATTTGTCCTTCAGGGTGAGCCAATGAAGCCATATGCCTCGCAAGGACAGCAGAGATCTGCGGTCCTTTCCCTGAAACTCTCCGAGCTGGAGATCATCACTGAAGACATAGGGGAACGCCCAGTTCTGCTTCTGGATGACGTCATGTCTGAACTGGATAGTGATCGTCGCCGTTGTCTCCTGGAAAGCATCTCCGAGGCTCAAGTGTTTGTCACATGCACCGACGCCAACCATGTCGTGGCAGATATTAAACGGGCTGATGCGTTCAAGCTGGCCACAACAGATCAGGAAGATCCTCCGGAAAAGGCTGTCAACTCACAGGAACGCCAATTTTCTTTTTTTGAAGTTCGTTCCGGTCAGGTCACCCCGGTCGAGCATGACAGCTAGATTTCTGATATACTGTCATTATGTATATCCATATCGGCGGTGAATATTCTGTCTCGAGCCGGCTGATCGTCGGCATTTTTGATTTTGAGGAGACAACCCAGGAGGGATCACAGACCCGCGCATTTCTGAAACACGCCCAGGACAATGACCAGATTGAGCTTGTTTCAGCTGATTTGCCGCGATCTTTCATTGTCACGGTTGAACGTGTCTATCTCTCTCCGATTTCCGCTGCAACTTTACGCAAAAGGATCGAAAACCAGAGCGATCCCAAGACCTTATTTCATGAAAACAGATCAGTCAGGATGGTGAACCCGTGAGCAATCAGACAGAAGACCTTGATAAGAATAAAGACCTCGGCGAGCTGGAAGGGGATGGAATAGACGATGTTGTCAATTTGGCAGTCAATCCCAAAGCTCTGGTCGATGATGACTACCAAGAATTAGCCTTTGAAATGACCGATGGTGATTTCGATTCATTTGATACCACCAATGCCTCCGCATACAGCGAATCGGACATCCAGGTTTTGGAAGGTCTGGAAGCTGTGCGCAAACGTCCTGGTATGTACATCGGAGATACGGCTCTGCGTGGTCTGCATCATTTGGTTTATGAAATTGTCGCCAATTCAGTCGATGAGGCCTTGGCCGGTCGCTGTGACACGATCAATGTCCACATCAATTCTGATGGTTCGGTCACAATCAGTGACAATGGCAGCGGCATCCCTGTTGGTAATCATCCCAAAATGGGCATTCCAACCGTTGAAGTCGTCCACACAATCCTTCACGCAGGTGGCAAATTCGGTGGTGGTGCCTACAGCGTATCCGGTGGTTTGCACGGTGTTGGCGCCTCAGTTGTCAACGCATTGTCAGCGTGGATGGAAGTCCTCGTCAAGCGCGAAGGCAAGATCTACAAGATCCGTTTTGAACGGGGTGTTACAGTTGGCGAACTTGAGATCGTTGGGGAGACAGAGGAAACCGGTACCACGACCACATTCATGCCGGATCATCAGATTTTTCCCGATATCCAATTTGAATATCACACGATGCTGACTCGCTATCGCGAAATGGCATTCCTGAACCGCGAAATCACCATCAATCTCAATGATTATCGCGAAACACCTCCCGTGGAAAAGAAACTCCATTATGAAGGTGGCATCATCTCCTTTGTCGAGTATTTGAACAAGAACAGGGAAGTTCTGCACAAACAGCCGATCTACATTGCGACCCGCAGTGGGGATGTCTTTGTCGAAGTAGCCATCCAGTACAACGACTCCTATTCTGAGAATATTTATTCCTATGCGAACAACATTGCCACCATTGAGGGTGGTACCCACATGACAGGGTTCAAGTCGGCTTTAACCAAGGTCATCAATGATTACGCCAGAAAATATGGCATGATCAAACCCAACGACAAGAATTTGCAGGGTGAGGATGTTCGCGAAGGTCTTTACGCCATCATCAGTGTCAAATTGCCCGAACCTCAGTTTGAAGGACAGACCAAATCCAAACTAGGAAATTCCGAAATCCGGACGCTGGTCGAGAGTGTTATCAATGACAAATTAGCTGCCTATCTGGAAGAAAATCCATCTATTGGCAAGATCATCATCGATAAATGCCTCTCAGCTTCTCGTGCGCGTGATGCTGCCCGCAAAGCCCGCGACCTGACGCGCCGTAAAAGTGTCTTTGAATCTAATTCCTTACCGGGTAAACTGGCTGATTGCCAGGAAAAGGATCCAACATTCTGTGAATTGTTCATCGTCGAAGGAGACTCTGCCGGTGGTTCGGCTAAAAATGGCCGTGAACGTAAATACCAGGCCATCCTGCCACTTTGGGGCAAGATGCTCAATGTCGAAAAGGCCCGGATTGACAAGGTCTATGACAATGAGAAACTCCTGCCGATCGTTCTGGCTCTGGGAGCTGGTATTGGTTCGGATTTTGATGTCACCAAACTGCGTTATCACAAGATCATCCTGATGGCCGATGCCGATGTCGATGGTTCGCATATCCGCACCCTCTTGCTGACCTTCTTTTTCCGCCACATGCGGCCATTAGTTGAAGCGGGATATGTTTACATTGCATGCCCACCGCTGTTCCGCGTGTATGAAGGAAACACCAGTCATTACGCTTACAATGACAAAGACGTGGAAGAAATCAAACTCAAGACCGGTTGGAAAGATCCGAAAATCCAGCGTTACAAAGGCCTGGGTGAAATGAGTGCCGAACAGCTCTGGGACACGACCATGAATCCAGAGACACGGAAACTCATGCGTGTGGCCGTTGAAGATGCCCTTTCGTCCGATGAAACATTCAGTTTATTGATGGGTGACCGCGTCGAACCGAGAAAAGAATTCATCCAAATGAATGCGAAATATGCCAATACGGATGTATAAAGACAAATAAAGGGTTTCAACCGACAAAAGATGAATCTGAATATAAATACAAAGGTGACCGGATGTTTCACGTGAAACATCCGGTTTTCTTTAACTGTTATGAGCTGTCGGATATAGCGAATCTGTGATAAGATACTCAACATTGGAACAAGGAGATTGGCTCAATGTCTCAAGTCATTGCGATTGTGAATCAAAAAGGTGGTGTTGGTAAGACAACCACCACGGTCAACCTTGCATCGTTTATCGCCAGCAAAGGGAAAAAGGTTCTACTCATCGATGTTGATCCGCAAGGGAATGCAACGTCCGGTTTAGGATTTGAAAAAAACAAAGTTGAACTTTCGACGTATGATGTTTTGATCAATGAAGTCCCTATGAGAGATGCTGTTTTGGAAACAGGACGAAAGCGATTGTCTATTTGCCCGGCCAATATTAATTTGGCTGGTGCTGAAGTGGAACTGGTCGGTACTGTTTCACGTGAAACATGTCTGAAGCGAGCCATCGATCCTATTCGCAGTGAGTATGATTTCGTTTTATTGGATTGCCCTCCGTCATTAGGTTTGTTGACTGTTAACGCTTTGACTGCTGCGGATAGCCTGATTGTGCCTATCCAGGGAGAATACTATGCCCTGGAAGGAGTGACGCAGCTGATGGAAACAATATCAATTGTCAAGCGGACGATGAATCAGAAATTATCAGTATTTGGGGTTGTTGTGACGATGTTTGATGCCCGAACTCAGCTTTCACATCAAGTTGCGGCAGAGGTGAAGAAATATTTTGGCGACAAAGTCTTCAGGACCATTATCCCACGTAATGTCCGGTTGAGTGAAGCGCCCAGTTTTGGTAAATCCATCGTCGAATATGATCCTAAATCCAAAGGCGCTGAAACCTATGATGCGCTGGCCAGGGAAGTCATCAAGCGGGCAGGGGGGTATGGACTATGAGTGGAGCGAGTAACAAAGGATTGGGCCGTGGCCTTGGTGCCTTGTTAACCAATACAGAAATGATCAATGAAGAGATCAAAGGCTCGATTGTCGAACTGAAGATCAATGACATCGCACCCAATGCGGATCAGCCTCGTAAGCAGTTCGATCAGGATAAACTCCAGGAATTAGCGGCCTCCATTCGTGAAAACGGAGTAATCCAGCCGATTATTGTCTGCAAAGCCGAAAAAGGATACAAAATCGTCGCCGGTGAACGGCGCTGGCGTGCTTCACGCATGGCTGGCCTGACGGTTGTTCCGGCGATCGTCCGAGATCTGACCAATTTGCAGGTTCTGCAGCATGCTTTGATCGAAAATATCCAGCGCCAGGATCTGAATCCCTTGGAAGAAGCCTTGGCCTTAGACAAGTTGATCACCGACCACGAAATGACTCAGGAATCCTTGGCCAAAGTCGTTGGACGCAGCCGACCCGCCATCGCCAATACGCTGCGCTTGTTGAATTTGCCGGATTCAATCCGGCATCATCTCATGAATGAAGAACTGACAGCTGGACACGCCAGAGCTCTATTAGCCTTGCCAGAAGAGGAAATCCAGGTTAAGGCTGCCAATTTGATCATCAGCAAGTCCCTGAATGTCCGCGAAACCGAAAAATTGGTGAAAAAGCTTCAGTCGCCAACCAGACAAGTCAAAACCATCGATGAAGCCTACCTGCTCAGTGTCAGGGAAGTCGAACGCGAACTAACCAGCAATCTAGGCACTAAAGTTCGCTTGAAAGATCGCAACGGCAAAGGCAGCATCGTGATTGATTATTTTTCGAATGACGACCTGAACCGGATCCTTTCACTTCTGAAATCCTGAGTTTGACAAGACAGACAGTCATCCGGTAAAATGATGCAGCATTCCACCGCAGACCAGCAAAAGAGATGGAGAGATGGTCGAGTTGGTTTAAGGCACCGGTCTTGAAAACCGGCGCAGGTGAGAGCCTGCCGTGGGTTCGAATCCCACTCTCTCCGCCAAAAGAAAGAGCCGCTGAAAGCGGCTCTTTCTTTTGGCGGAGAGAGTTCTCTCACGCTTTCCATATTCTTCGCTGAAAGCGGCTCTTTCTTTTGGCGGAGAGAGTTCTCTCACGCTTTCCATATTCTTCGCTGAAAGCGGCTCTTTCTTTTGGCGGAGAGAGTTCTCTCACAACACATCAAATTTTACCAATCCATTGACATTTGCCTGATGAGCCCGTAAAATAGTGTAGCAGCTTCACGTAAGCTGTTTTTCATATCGATTGAACAGTCGAATACAGGCTGGTCGATCGGCCATACGGAGAAGTACCCAAGTAGGCCGAAGGGGGCAGTTTGCTAAACTGTTAGTGGGGGTAACTCCAGCGCGGGTTCGAATCCCGCCTTCTCCGCCAAATAAAAAAGTCGCGAACAGCGGCTTTTTTTATTTGGCGGAGAAGGTCGTCTCACGCCATTTTTTCAAAACCTGAGTATTCCGGACTGATCTGAACACCGGAATCCGGAGTGATCTGAACAGGCCATTCCGGACTCATCTGAACAGTGCATTCCGGAGTCATTTGAACAGGCAATCCGGGCTGATCTGAACACCTGAAACGACAGAAACCCTTAAAATGGACGAAGACCATTTTAAGGAGGACATCGTTTTGAGGAGGTTCGAACCATTGAAGATCCGAGAAGCGCTGCGGTTGCGAAGCATGAATATCAGCAACGTCGAAATCAGCCGCAGCATCAACTGTTCCCGCACAACCCTTATTGACCTTTTTCACAAATGTGATGAAGCCGATCTTGATTATGTCAAGACGGCGAAACTGAGTGATCACGAACTGGATCAGCTGATTTATCCGCAGTCAAATCAACCCAAAGTCCAGATCCCCGACCCGGATTTCAAGGCCATCCACCAGGAATTGTCGAACCATGCTCACGTCAACCGGAAGCTGCTGTGGCAGGAATACCACGAACAGTCTCCGGGTGGCTTGGCCTATTCGCAATTCTGCGAGCGATATCGACGCTGGTGTCTGGCACAGGGTGATCATCTGACGATGTCCGTTGATCGCAAAGCTGGCGAAACCATGGAAGTTGATTGGGCCGGAGAAACGCCGTATCTAATCTGTGATCGGGAAACCGGCGAAATGAAGCCAATCAGCCTGTTTGTGGCCTCATTGGGCAATTCCATCCGGCTCTATGCTGAGGCCTTTCCAGACATGACCCTGCAAAATTGGATCGCTGCCCATACGCATGCGCTGGAATATTATGGCGCCCGACCCAGAATAGTCACGCCTGACAACTGTAAAACCGCCGTCAAGAAGCACGTTCGCTACGATCCTATTCTCAACCGAACCTACCAGGAATGGGCAGAATACTATGAAATAGCCGTCATACCAGCCAGACCGGGGAAGCCGAAGGACAAACCGAACGTCGAGAAGGGCGTTGGCTGGCTTGAAACCTGGATTCTTGGCCGGTTGCGCCACCGCTACTTCTTCAGCTTTGCTGATCTTAACAAAGCCATCCAGGAAATCCTGGCTGAACTGGACGAAACGCCTTACCAGAAGCGCGCGGGTAGCCGGCTCAGTGTTTTTCGCGAAGTGGACCTGCCAGCGATGCGACCGCTGCCAGCCGTTCGATTCGAAAAACCGGAATTCAAGGTGGCCAAAGTCGGCAGCAATTACCACGTCGAATTTGACCGCACCCAATACAGTGTGCCCCATACCTATTTCCAGAAACAGGTCACCCTGCGCGCTACCGGTACGACGGTAGAGATATTATACGACAACCTGCGGATTTGCTCCCATCCCCGAAATTACAATCCCCGGAAACGTTACGCCACTTTGCCAGAGCACATGCCTGAGAAGCACCGCCGCTATCTCGAGCAAAACGATTGGAACGGCAGCCGATACCGTGCTTGGGCCAGTAAGATCGGCATGAACACTTACGCCGTCATCGATGCCATGCTGCAGAACAGCGCCATTGAAGAACAGTCCTACAAGACCTGCATGGGTTTGATCCAGCTGGGCAGGAAATACGGTGACGACCGCCTGGAATCGGCCTGCAGCAGAGCTCGTCAGCTTGGCGGCCTCACCTACACGACCGTCAAGAACATTCTCAAAAACGGTCAGGACCTGCTGCCTTTGCTCAATTCCGGTGACCAGATCACACTACCGCTGCATGAAAACATCCGCGGCGCGCAGTACTACAAATGAAGGAGAACGCCATGCTCAACCAGCAAACACTTGAAAAACTGTCCTGGATCCATCTGCCAGCCATGGCCCGCGAATCCCGCCGCCAGTCCGAGGATGCAGCCTGTTCTGACCTGACCTTTGAAGAACGCTTCGGCATGATTGTTGACGCTGAGTGGACGGCCCGCCAGAACAAGGTTCTGGCCAATCTGCTCAAGCGGGCCAATCTGCGTCAGTCGGCCTGTCTTGAGGACATTGATTATTCGCCAGACCGTAAGCTCAACCGTGATTTGGTCCGGCAACTATCCACCGGTTCGTGGATCCGCGAGGGGCAAAACCTCTTGCTGATCGGCGCGACCGGGACGGGCAAAAGCTTCCTGGCTTGCGCCTTCGGCAATAATGCCTGCCGCCAGAATTTCAAGGTCCGCTACTACCGCGTCACCCGCTTACTGACCGATCTGGCTATCGCCAGGGGCGATGGTTCTTACAACAAGCTGATGCGCGAGCTCAAGAAAATCCAAGTGCTCATTCTCGACGACTGGGGGCTGGCGACGCTCGACCCATTGGCCGGTCGCGACTTGCTCGAAGTGATCGAGGACCGAAACCAGGAACGCTCGACGATAATCGCCAGCCAGGTCCCGGTTTCGTCCTGGCATGGTATTTTCCAAGACTCCACCGTCGCTGACGCGGTCATGGACCGTCTGGTACATGGCGCATACCGGGTCGATATCGCCGGTCCGTCAATGCGTGAGAAATATGCAAAAAAGGGGTGACTTTGAAATTGGAATTGTGATAGTTTGAACATGTCGTTTTCAGGTGTCCAGATAACACCGGATTCTGCTGTTCAGATTGCTCCGGAATGCCTGTCCAAGTCCGCCGGAATATTCAAAACCTTTCGGATAAAAGGCTCTGAATTGTCAAAACTAGCGTTGTTTTGCCATCGAGGGCATTGCTTGAATCATCAGGCGATGTCCTTTTTGGTCTCTGCCAGGAGATTTCCGATGAAGCGGATTATAGTGCCAGCGAGATAATGATGCCAATCAGAGTAACTATACCAATGATCCAGGATAGCAGGCCGCCCCAGTGCAATGGGATTGTTTTGCTGCCATCCGCGATCGATTCACTTTCCGGATCATAGAACTTGAGCAATTGGTTGATCGTCGTTGTCGGTACAGGAGTCGTTTGAGCAAGAGCCATGAACTCACCGATCAGGTGTTGTGATTCGTCATGGGCGGCTCGGGCATGTTTGGCCAGAGCAATTTCCATCAATGGATTATTCAACAGCCGCTGTAGAAAATAAACCAGAATTGGTTCCGGCAACCACAGGAGAATCTTGAATTTGCTCGGAGTAACTGGTAATCCTTGAGATTTCAAGACTGCGAAACCCTCTCTGATCGCCCGAACAGCAAGGACAATCAAATCACGTGTGCGGGCGAGGCGCTTGATATCGACTCCAGCGCAGAATAATGCTGGTGCAATCGATGGGAACAGCAGGGCGACATGGTACTTCAACCAGATATCCATATCCCTGCGGATTTCAGCCCTGAATTCTGGAACGGAATCGATGATTTGGGCAACCGATCTTGTTCTGTCTCTGATCTGACCATCAATTTCGCCAAAAAACACTTTGGCTTTATCTTTTGCATGACCAGTGAGGCAATGGACAACATATCCGTCTCGAAACCCGGCAGAGCCCGGGAAACCGGTCAGGACGCGATCACTTCCTAAAGCAGCGACTAAAGCGTCCGGACCAGCGGCATTATTCATCAGGAAAAGAATATTAGGTGACTGTCGATTGGCAGCCAGATTTGGCAAGATTTCCAGGGCTTTGTTTTTGCGCATGATGACCATGATCAGATCATACAGATCATCTGGCATTAGCGATTCCACTGCAGCAACGTGTGTGACCGTCTGCTGTTTAGTCATCTCATCGAACAATACGATGCCATGTTCCCGAATGTCCGATAAACGTTGGTTTCGAGCCAAGATAGAGACCTCATGGCCACTTTCTTTGAGTTTGGCGGCGAAAAGGCTGCCAAGAGGTCCTGCTCCGTAAACCAGTACTTTAGCCATAGATCTCTCCCCACCTTACAAGCCAGGCTCATCATGATCATCTGATGACGTTCTGATTTCGTTTGCGCTGGATGCGCACCGTACCTGACTAGAACCTGGAAGCAGAAAAGTCGTCTTGATAATAATAAATTAGCTTATTAATTAACATGGATTTTGAGATGTCATCTGAGACCATCTCAAGTTTGTATCAGGTGCTGTGCTGATCCTGTTATAGAGAAAAACCTTGCTTCGGACGAGGCTATTTTCCTCTCCAGGACAAAGACATCGCGGCCATTATTCAGTGAAAAGATCTGGCACGAAGGTCTGGTCTGTGATTGGCGGCCGGACGTAGCCACGGTCTTCTTTCAGGGGTGGCAAGATGATTGGTTTTGGGGTCAAATCTTCATAAGGAATCTGTGTCAGGAGATGATGGATGCAATTGAGGCGGGCATGTTTCTTGATGTCGGCATCCACCACAAACCAAGGGCATTGCTTGGTGTCGGTATAGGCGAACAATGTATCTTTGGCCCGTGAATAGTCACCCCAGCGGATTCTCGACTCGAGATCCATCGGGCTTATTTTCCAGCGTTTGGTCGGATCCTCGATCCGTTCCTTGAACCGCTTCTCCTGTTCTTCGTCGCTGACAGAGAACCAGTACTTGATCAGGATGATCCCAGAGCGGATCAGCATTTTTTCGAACTCGGGACAGGAGCGCAGAAATTCCTGGTACTCCTCTTCCGTGCAGAAGCCCATGACCCGCTCAACACCGCCGCGGTTGTACCAGCTGCGATCAAACAGGACAATTTCACCGGCTGAGGGCAGACGGGCCACATAGCGCTGGTAATACCATTGCGTCGATTCCTTGGGCGTCGGAGCTGGCAGAGCTTCAACCCGGCAGATGCGCGGGTTCAGAGCTTCGGTAATTCGTTTGATCGCACCACCTTTGCCGGCTGCGTCCCGGCCTTCAAACAGGACGACCACCTTGAGTCCCTTGCATTTGACCCATTCCTGCAGCTTGACCAGCTCAACTTGCAGACGGGCCAGTTCCCGATCGTAATATTTGTTGGTGATGATCTGGCGTTTTTTGCCGTGAAACTCAATCGTTTTGATGTCCTGGCCTGGATCCGGCTTTGTGATCAGTCGCTTATTCATCTCGTTCATCGGTTGCCTCCTGGTGTTCGGGCCACGCCTGGCCGCGATCAAGGAAATAAACGGTTTATAGATTGATTGTAGCACACTCCTCGTAGCTCACTCCCCAGGATTCGAGCAGACCAGTCATTTGCTTCATGACGGCCAGTGTATCTTCCCAGGGGATCTCTGCGCATTCCAGGCGTCCCGCGTCCAGTGCGGCTTTGACGCCCCTGGCTTCATATTCAAAGCCGTTGCCGCTGCTCTGATGGACAAAAGTCTTCTTTTACATCATTGTACCAAACCAGGCGTGCTGGTTTGTCAATAAATTTATAGACAGGCAACCCCGGTGATCGTCCTGCTGTTCTATGTTTACAACATTGACGCTGTGCCTGTGTTTTTATACAATCAGGTGAGCTCTGCCAGAAGGCAGGGCATGATGGCTGAAGCTGTCACGAAATCACTGTGTCCTGGACCTGTCGCCTGACAGGGCGCGATCGATCGTAGTCACGAAGGCTACTTGGCTTGTTAGAAAGACAAACCGGGTTGCCTTTTTCATGTGGTGGTCACGTCTGGTGAATACTGAGCGGCAAAAAATGACTGTCCATGGCAGATGACAGGGGAGAGACCATGTTTCTGGATCAAATCGCCCAATATTGGGACAGGCGGGCCCACGGGTACGCCAAAACCATTCAAGAGCAGCTGTCTGGCACGGAGCACGACTTCTTCCAAAAGCTGTTGCGTAACCAGGCGCCGGCAGGGAAGTCCCTCAGCTGCCTCGATGTCGGTTGTGGTCCGGGTTTTTTTTCGATCCTGCTGGCACAGGATGGCCATCGAGTGACGGCAATGGATTATTCGGAAGGCATGCTTGAGCAAGCCCGACAACACTTCAAGGAACTGGGCGTGACGGTTGCGACCCTGCAGGGGGATGCACAGGATTTGCCCTTTGCAGATGCCAGCTTTGATTACCTTGTCTCGCGCAATCTGGTCTGGAATCTGGAACAGCCTGAACAGGCCTACCGGGAATGGCTCAGGGTGCTGCGTCCCGGCGGCCGGATCCTGGTCGTGGATGGCAACCACTATCTGCATTATTATGATGAAGACTACCGGACAGCCAAGGGGATGGATTCTTTGTCCAGCCATCCTGGGTGTTATGGGGTTGATCCGGCCCCGATCAACGAAATTGCCCGGGAATTGCCTCTCTCCAGGGTGGCCAGGCCGAAATGGGATATCGATTGGTTCTTGAACCAGGGTGTGGAACACATTGAGATTCAGGTGCAAAGAAAAACCTTTGTCGATCGGGACAGTGGCCAGGCAAGAAGCCTGATCACGGATTTTGCCCTGGGTGTGGCAAAACCTGGGTCAGAAAAGCCGCTTGCTACCAGGCGGCTTGACCCGTCAGCAGACAATGAGTGGACAGCCTCATCGGACAATTACGACCGCATCATCCACGCTGAACTGGAAAGTTTCCGAGTCCCGGCCTGGACCAGCCGAATCCTCACCCGTGCCCCGCAAAAAGACACACTGGATGTTCTCGATGTTGGCTGTGGTCCGGCCTTCTTTTCAATCGTGCTTGCCAAAGCAGGTCACCGCGTCGTTGGCCTTGATGGCTCTGAAGGCATGCTCAGGCATGCCGCCGACAATGCTGCGGATCATGCGGTCCAGCCTCTGTTGATCAAAGGGGACGGTCAGGAACTGCCCTTTGTGGATCACTCGTTTGACCTCGTCGTCAGCCGCAATGTGACCCATGCCCTGCAAAACCACTCAAAGGCCTATGCAGAGTGGTGCCGTGTCTTGCGTCCGGGCGGGGTGCTCTTGATCTTTGATGCCAACTGGCACCTCATGCACACGGACCGCGCCATCCGGCGGGAATTTGCCCGGCGTGAAACGCTGTGTTTTGAGCGCTTTGGCTCAAATTTTTCTGCAGGAAAGCGGGAAGTCGAGTCGGCCGAGGAGCTCCCTGGGCATCCGCTCGGCACCTGTGAGCGGCCCGGATGGGATGTGCCACTTTTAAAGGCGGCAGGGTTTTCCGAGGTGTCGTTTGAAGAGAACATCATCGCAGATCTGTGGGATGACAAGGAAAAACTCCTCTATGGGGCCACGCCGATGTTCATGATCCGGGCTGTCAAATGAACCAGCGGAAAAGTGCCAGATGAACAAGCGTTTTTGGCAAGGACCGCTGATGCGCACCATCGCCCGGCGATTGATTTCGCTGGTGATTGTGCTGCTTGGCGTGACCTTTCTGACCTATGGCCTGATGTACCTGTCGCCATCGGATCCGGTGGAGATGCTCTTGCAGGCGCAGGGGATTCCAGTGTCTGAAGAGGTTGTGCTGGCTCTGAAACAAAAGGCTGGCCTGGACCGGCCCTTTGTCGTGCAATATGTTTCGTGGCTGGGCGATCTCTGTCGCGGGGACATGGGCCAATCCCTCGTCGATGGGCAACCGGTTGCCGAGGCTTTGCATGCTGCCCTGCCCAGGACACTGCTCCTGACACTGACATCGGTGATCGTGACGATTGTCCTGTCTGTGCCGCTTGGCATCCTGACAGCCGTGCGGCAAAACCGGTTTTCAGACTACTTCATCCGCTTGTTGAGCTTCCTTGGCCATGCCATGCCGAGTTTTTTCGTCTCGCTGCTCCTGCTGTATGTTGTAGCGCTGAAGCTGCGCTGGTTACCGGTGCTCGCTTCCGATACAGCCAAGGGTCTGGTTCTGCCGACCCTCGCTCTGGCGATTCCCATGACGGGCAAGTACATCCGCCAAGTGCGGGCAGCGATACTGGAGCAACTGGGACAGAGCTATGTGGATGGCGCGATTTCCCGAGGCATCAAGCCGGGGGCAGTCCTGGTCCGGGATGTCCTGCGCAATGCCTGGCTGACCATCATCACCCTGCTGTCCTTGTCAGTCGGCTCGCTTCTGGGCGGGACAGCGGCTGTGGAAATGATTTTCGTCTGGCGCGGCATGGGATTTCTGGTCATGGATGCCATTCTGAAACGCGATTACCCGATGATCCAGGCTTTTGTCGTCTGGATGGCGATGATCTACGTCCTGATCAATCTCCTGGTGGATCTGTCCTACCACTTGCTCGATCCGCGTGTGCGACAGAGCATGGAGGCGCATTGATATGAAAAGGCCGGCAAACAAGACCCAAATGAGGCATATCATCCTGCTGGTCTTGACAGTCGCGTATGTCCTGCTGAGCTTCCTGGCACCACTGCTCATGCCCAATGACCCGAATCATGCCAGCCTGGCCGATGCAAAACAAGGACCCAGTGCGGAATTTCCCTGGGGAACGGACTGGCTGGGGCGCTGTGTGCTATCCAGGGTCCTGGCCGGAGCCCCCGTGTCTATTTTATCTGCGCTTGCGATCGTTGGCCTGACCTTGGTGACCGGCAGCGCGGTTGGTATCACGTGTGGCTATTTCGGCGGCAAGGTGGATTCGATTTTAATGCGCGTGGTCGATATCTTTCTGGCTTTCCCCGGCATGGTGCTGGCTCTGGCTGTGGCCGGAATGCTTGGCAAAGGCCTGAACAATGCCGTGATCGCGCTTGTGGCTACGGGTTGGCCGCCCTATGCACGGCTCATGCGTGGCCAGGTCCTGACCCTGAAAGAAGAAAATTACATCCATGCGGCAAAACTCAACGGTCAAACCACGGTGAGCATCCTGTTTCTGCATATCCTGCCCAATGCGCTGCGACCGGTCATCGTGACCGCTTCCCTGAGCATCGGCGGGACGATCCTCGCCCTGGCCGGCCTGTCATTTCTGGGTCTCGGTCCACAGCCGCCGGTGGCCGAATGGGGGAGCATGCTCTCAGATGGACGGGGCCTGATGCAGCAACACCCGTGGATCGTGCTCTTTCCCGGACTTGCCATTCTCCTGACATCCATCCTGTTCAATCTCCTGGGTGACAGTGTGCGGGATGTCCTCGATCCACATGATTCGCACAATCTATTCCAAAAAACGCAAAGGAAAAGAATCTTATGAAAAAATCGACCGTGACTATTCTCGCCTTGCTCCTTGCCTTGAGCCTGCTGGTTGCCTGCGGGGCAACAGAGAGCCAAGTGACTGATGATTCCAGTGCTGCTGCCAGCTCCGAAACAGCAGAAAACCTGGGTGTTGCTGAAGGACGCAAAGACTTCATCTTGGGTGTGTACAATTTCTCGAAACTGGACCCGGCTGACGCCTATAACGGCTGGGGAACCATCCGGTATGGTATCGGGGAGACCTTGTTCAACCTCAACGACAGCCTGGAGGTTGTCCCTGTGCTTGTCACCGAAGTTGAATTGTCCGCAGATCACATGACCTGGACACTCCAGTTGCGCGACGATGTCAAGTTCCACAACGGTAAAACCATGGATGGACGGGCGGTCCAGGACAGTCTTGAACGCCTGGTCGCCAGAAATGAACGGGCTGCATCTGACCTGAAGATTTCCTCCATCACAGCCGATGGGTATTCGGTTGCCATTTCGACAACCGATCCCAATCCAACCTTGCTCAATTCCCTGTGTGACCCCTACGCTTGCATCATTGATGCCGCAGCGGATGATGGCAGCGTGGATTTCAACCAATACCCCGTAGGCACTGGACCTTATAGCGTCAAAACTTATGTGGAAGACGTGTCAGCCACGCTCGAACCGTTTGCGGATTACTGGGGTGGCACGCCAGCCAGTCAAAGCATCACCGTCAAGGCCATTTCAGATGTCGACACATTGGCTCTGGCGATGCAAAATGGTGAGATCGACGCAGCCTATGGGTTGTCCTACGACACGCTTGATCTGTTCAGCCAGGATGAGCGGTTTGTTATCAGCCAGGCGGCGACAACCCGGGTCTACATGCTCTACTTCAATCTCGAGCATGACTTCATGTCGGACCCGGATTTCCGGCGGGCCGTCTGCATGGCTGTCGACAAGGAGAGCTATGCGTCGGTGCTGCTCAATGGTGCTGGAACCGCAACCAAATCGGCTTTTCCCTCGGCTTTGAGCTATGGTGATGACAGCAAGATGACCGACGTGCCGGATTATGATCCGGAAGGCGCCCGGACGTTGCTGGCCGAAAGTGGCTATGCCGATACCAACGGTGATGGATTCATCGAAAAGGCTGGCAAAAAAGTCTCCCTGAGAATCGTCACCTATGGCCGGACCGGTCTGCCCCAGTCCGCCCAGGCGCTCCAGTCTGCGCTGCAGGACATTGGAATCGCAGCCACTTATGAACAATTCGAAAGCATTGACACGGTTTTGAAAGCCGGAGACTTCGATATCTGTGCCTATGCCTATGTCACCACCCCGACCGGCGATCCCCTGTCGTACTTGAGTTTCACAACCGGGACCGGAAAAGGGGCCAACTATGGTCACTACAGCAATCCCGAAGTGGATTCGCTGCTCCGTGACCTGTCCCGGGAATTTGACACAGACAAGCGGTCCGACCTTGCCACCAAGATCCAGCAAATCGTGACCAGTGATTGCTCCTATAGTTATCTGTTCCACCTCAACATGTTCATGGTAACTAAAAAAGGTGTGACCGGCATCCAGCAGAGTCCAGTGGATTATTATCAGATTACAGCCAGAACGGCCCTGCAATAGTGACGCACGCTTGGATGGGCGGAGCGAAGCGATGGATCAAGCCAGTCTTCTAGACATCCAGCACCTTTTTGTGAAATATCCCTGTGGCAAGGCTGTCTTGACGGATGTGTCCTTGCGTTTGCAGAAACGCGAAATTCTGTGTGTGATCGGAGAATCCGGCAGTGGAAAATCAACGCTGCTGCAAGCGATCTTGCGCATGCCGGGAAAAGTGGAAATCACGCAGGGGGAAATCCTGTTTGCCGGACAGGACCTGTGTGCGCTGGAGGGGGAATCCCTGCGCAGCGTTCGTGGAACAGGGATTGGCATGGTTTTCCAGGAGCCAGGGGCATCCCTGAACCCGATCAGGAAAATCAGTGTGCAATTTTACGAAGCTCTGCGGGCACATGGCCCCATCAGTCGCCGTCAGGCAGATGAAAAAGCCAAATACCTGCTGTCCTGTCTGGAACTGGCTGACCCGGAGCGCATCCTCAGGAGCTGTCCAGTGCAGCTTTCCGGAGGGATGAACCAGCGGGTGGCAATTGCCCTGGCGATGGCACTGGAACCAGTCGTTTTGCTTGCCGATGAACCAACCAGTGCACTGGATGTGACGGTCCAGGCCCAAATTGTCGCTGAACTGAAAAAACTGCGCGATCAGTTTGGCACCAGCATCCTGGTTGTGACCCACAACATGGGGGTAGTGGCCAAATTGGCAGACACAGTGGCGGTGATGCTTGGGGGTCAAGTCGTGGAATACGGTGCCCGGGACAAAGTGCTCGGCTCACCCTCTCATCCGTACACACGAGCGCTCCTCGCCGCTGTGCCCAAGCTCGAACGGACCTGCCGTGCATAGTCAAGAACATGGGCTGCGAGGCAAGACAAGTTTTGAAGGAGGTGCTGCATGACGACCGAGATCCTGCAAATCAGAGGGGTCAGCAAGCGCTATCGGTCTGGCAGCAAGAACATCGATGCGGTGCGTGACGTCAACCTGACGGTTGGTGCCCGGGAGACAGTCGGACTTGTCGGTGAATCAGGCTGCGGCAAATCGACCTTGGCTCGCCTGGTTGCACGGCTCGATTCCCTGGATAGCGGCCAGGTCATCTTGTGTGGTGAAGATATTTCGCAACAGACTGGCTCATCCCTGCGCCAGGCCTATGCCAACTTGAAAATGATCTTCCAGGATCCACGCTCATCCTTTGACCCGAGACTGACTTTGGGAACGAGCATCCTGGAAACGCTCAAGGCGGCAGGTGTCCCTGGATCACAGCGCAGGGCACAAGCTGAAAGGCTGCTCGTCGAAGTGGGTCTCAATGCCACATTTTTCACGGCAAAACCGCGTAATGTCAGTGGAGGGGAGTGCCAGCGGGCAGCGATCGCCCGTGCCATCGCAGCCAAGCCGAAATTGCTCATTTGCGACGAGGCAACCAGTGCGCTCGATGTCTCCGTCCAGGCCCAAATCATGGAGCTGCTCTGCAATCTGCGCCAAGAGTATGACATGTCCTTTCTGTTCATCTCCCATGACCTGGCGCTGGTCAGTGGTTTTTGTGACCGGACCTATGTCATGAAAGAAGGTATCATGGTGGAAAGTGGTGCAACAAGACAGATCTTGAACCACCCTCAGCATGCCTATACCCAAATGTTGATCAAGGCCATTGTTTGAATAAGAAGAGCCAGCCAAGCAATGGATAGACTTTGATATAATCTGTGTATTGAATGACAATGAAATTTTGCCTGTGCCGGAGGTGCTTTATGCTGGACTATCCCTACCTCAAACTGCTTTCCCGTGATTACCCGACGATCCAGACAGCTGCAGCAGAAGCCATCCGGCTCCAGGCGATCATGAGCCTGCCCAAGGGCACGGAGTTTTTCTTCAGTGACTTGCATGGTGAACACGAAGCCTTCATCCATTTGCTGCGCAGTGCCTCTGGCTTTATCCGCAACAAGATCGATGACTTGTTCACCAAATCAGTATCCAAATCTGAGCGAGTCGCTTTGTCCAACCTGATTTACTACCCGGAAAAAGAGCTGGAGCGCATCGACCTCGAGGGCCAGGATTTGCTGGACTGGTGCCGGATCACGGTTTACCGCCTGCTGGAGGTCAGCAAGACCGTCTCGGCCAAATACACACGCCACCAGGTCCGGAAAAAACTGCCGCCACAGTTTGCCGCCATCATGGATGAGCTCTTGCATGTCGATTCGGCCAGCAAGGCCCAGTTTTACGAGGCCGGTGTCCGCTCCATTGTCGAGACCGGCATGATGAAGGACTTCATTTCGAGCCTGTGTGTCCTGATCCAGCAGCTCGCGATCGACAAGCTCCACATCATCGGCGATATTTTCGACCGTGGGCCGCGCGCGGATGCGATCATGAATGCTCTGATCGATTTTCATGATGTGGATGTCCAGTGGGGCAACCACGACATTCTCTGGATGGGTGCGGCGGCGGGCAGCCTGGCCTGCATGGCCAATGTAATCCGGCTCGGTATCAGCTACAACAGCTTTGATGTGCTCGAGGATGGCTACGGGATCAACCTCCGCCCACTGTCAGTATTTGCGGCCCAGGTTTACCGCGACGATCCGTGCAGGATCTTTGCACCTCATATCCTGGACGAGAACAAATACGATCCGGTCGATGTCCATCTGGCGGCCAAGATGCACAAGGCCATGGCGGTCATCCAGTTCAAACTGGAAGGCCAGCTGATCGCCCGACATCCGGAATACCAGATGGAAGACCGCCGTCTGCTCGAGAAAATTGATTTTGCCCTGGGCACACTGACGCTCGACGGCACGGCGCATGCCTTGAAAGACACCTGCTTTCCGACTGTCGATCCCAAGGATCCGCTGCGCCTGATACCGGAAGAAGAAGACCTGATGATGACGCTGGCAGCTTCTTTCCGGCACAGTGAGAAACTTCAGCGCCACATCCGTTTCCTCTACTTGCAGGGCGGAACCTATAAGCGGATCAACAACAATCTGCTCTACCATGGTTGCATCCTGATGACCCCGGAGGGTGAATTCGAAACCGTCACCTTCGGAGATGAAAGCTATGCCGGCAAGGTCTATCTGGACCACATTGATGCAGTCGTGCGCCGCGGCTACTTTTCCCCGCCACACTCCCAGGAACGCTACGAAGCTCGCGACTTCATGTGGTATCTCTGGTGTGGCCCGCATTCACCGCTCTTTGGCAAGAACCGCATGGCCACGTTTGAGCGCTATTTCCTGACGGAAAAAGCGACGCACAAAGAGCACATGAATGCCTACTACAAGCTGCAGGATAACCGGGATGTCTGTGAAAAGATCCTGCGCGAATTTGACCTCGACCCAGCCCGGGCCCACATCATCAACGGCCATGTTCCAGTCAAGCTCAAGGCAGGCGAAAGCCCGGTCAAGGGTGGCGGCCTGCTCTATGTCATCGACGGTGGCATCTCCAAAGCGTATCAGACGACTACAGGAATTGGCGGGTATTCCCTGATCTTCAACTCCCGGTATCTGGCGCTGGCAGAACATTTGCCCTTCCATATGGATGAAGATAAAAGGCCGGTCGACCTGTCTCCTGTGGTCAGGATCATTGAAAATATGCCGCAACGGGTCACCGTGGCGGATACCGATGAAGGCAAGGAACTGGCCCGCCAGATCGAAGAACTCCAGGACCTGATCCAGGCCTACCGCTCAGGGATGCTTGAGGAGAAGGTCTGAGTCAATCAGGTGAATCTATAAACCTTTAGGATTACGAAAAAGGGCTTTCGACCAAAATCAGGCTTGGATTTTTGATTTTTCGGATAGATAGAGACCTGCCAGGATCATGCCAGCGCCGGCAATCGTCAGCCAGGTGATGGGTTCATGCAACAAGAGCGCGGCAAAAACAGTCGTCATGACCGGAATCAGATAGATGTACTGGTTGGTTTTGACTGGACCGATCGCCTGGATGGCCCGGTTCCAGAAAATGAAGGCTAGCGAAGAGGCCACGATACCGAGGTAGAAAAGGCTGGCTAGCCCTTGTCTGTTCAGACTCTCGGGAAGGATGGGCACACCGCTGATGAGCAGCATCAGGGCAAGGGCAAAGAATCCGTAAACAAATACTTTGCGGGTGAGTTGGATCAAAGTGTAAGCCGTGCCTGCTTTCAGCATAAAGACCGAATAGACGGCGAACATCAGTGCCGCACCGATGGCCAGCAGGTCACCGATGGGTTCTACACCTTCCAGTTGGCTACCGTTGAGGATGATGATCAGAACGCCGAGATAGGCCATGATCAGCCCGATCACGCCCTTGAGGGTGAAAAAAGGGGTTTTGTAGACCAGCCGGGAAAGGATACCAGTCATGAAAGGAATGGTGGCTACGATCAGGCTGACATTGGAAGAGTAGGTCCATTGCAGGGCACTGTTCTCAAAGACAAAGTAACTGGCCAGGGCGGTTCCGATCGCCAGGAAGAAGAGTTCTTCACGAAGAGCAACCGGCTTTTTGAACCTGGGATGGATGATGCTTAAAAACACGATCGCGATCAAAAACCGGCCCAGCAAGATCTGCAGGGGGACCATCTGGTCCAGGAGCCATTTGCTGATGATGAAGGTGGAACTCCAGATTGTAATGGTGACAAATGCGAGCAGGTGACCTTTCAGGGCAGATGACATCAAGACCCTCATTTCACAGCTGTACCGCAGGTGGGGCAAAACCGGGCAGTGGCAGAAAGAGATGTGCCGCATTCGGCACAGAAATGGGTGTCAGGTGCCGGCTGGTGATAGAGCTCTTCGACTGAATCGTCGTAATCGTCCAGGGTGGCACTCTGGGGCTGTGGCATGTACGGAGGACGGGCTGGCTGACGGCGGGACATGGCCCGGCCAGATTTGCGATTCATGAGCACAATCAGCAAAACACCCAGCCCGATCAGCACCAGTTGGCCCAAGTTGGGCTCCACTTCACTTTTAAGGCCATTGATGAAAGGAGCAGCCGGCCAATAATAGACCGTGCTTTCGACTTTGACGCCCATGTCCCCACCACGGCGGGTGGTGTGTCCGTCATGAACCTCGCCATCGGCATCGGTAAAGGTGTAGTCAATCGACCATTCATAGCGTTTGTCAGCCGTATACTGATTGTCTGCACCGCCAACTCGGCGAGTATTGACATCGGCATACGTTGTTTCGCCGACAAAAAACAACGCAAAACGACTGACACCGAGAAGGATCATGGCCACGCCAACCAGGGAGATGAGAACACGGGCCAGGATGCCATTGCCTTTGGAATTTTGTTTGATCCGACTCATCTTTATGTCTCCTCTTATCAGGCGTTTCTATGATCTGGGATGAAAAATCAGGGATAAATATAAACAGGTGTGCCGACTGGGCAGGTCGACCATAACAAATCCATGACATCATTATCCAGTGCAATGCAGCCGGCTGTCCAGTCAGATTGACTGCCTGCACCATGAATCATGATGTAGCCACCTAGAGCCGTATTCCAGGGCGGGGTCCCTTCCGTGTCGGCCGCCCGGATAATCTGATCGTATTCCTGTTGTGAAATCAGGCCTGATGCCAGACCATTTTCGGCATCCTTTTTCCCGGGATAGGAAAGGCCAAGTGACAAATGAAATTTGCTGCTTGGATTTTTCAGGCAGACAAAATAGGCACCTTCCGGCGTGCGTCCATCGCCTTCATGTTCTTTGTCACCTGTGGGGCTGGAGCCAAGGCCGATTCGATACTCACCGATGCACTCCTGCTGCTGCCATAGCTCCAGGGATCGTTTTTCTTTGTATATCACCAGCAGAGGACTTTCGTCATAGTTGATGCCATCAGGCAAAACGGGTCGGGCTGCATTAACGGGAGAAGAAGGTGGGTCAAAAACCTCTGCAAAGATCGTTTCTGCTGTCTGTGTGGGTTCTGAGTCCATTCGAATTTCCTCGGATGTCTGAATGGTAGTGGTTCTGGCCGAAACCTGTCCAGCTGGTTGTCTGCAACCGGTCAGCAAAACACTCAGACAAAAGATCAAGCCAATGATCAAAATGCCCCGTCGACTGGCGCGGTTACCGTTTACATGAAATGTTTTCATCTTCATTGGATTGATTTTAAGATTAACGATTCTGTCTGGCAAGCTATTCTTTTGTTGAGATAAAAGTTCTAAAATGAGATCAGATGACTGTACGGTTTATCCAGCCCGGCCAAGCCCGGCGAGTGGCTAATGGCCGGAAATCAGGCACAAAGCGGAGGAACACAGATGAAATGGCAGGGAAGAAGAACCAGTTCCAATGTGGAAGACCGGCGTGCCCGGGGTGGTTCGCGCATGGTGGTTGGAGGCGGACTGGGTATTGGCACGATTGTCCTTGTCATCATCATTGCCTTGATGGGTGGCAATCCCACCGATTTGCTGACTGGTGTGCTGACTCAGGAGCAAGTCCCGGTTGGCACGTATGAGGGTTCTGCCGAGGAAGAAGAGCTCGCGCAATTTGTCTCTGTTGTCCTGGCCGAGACCGAAGATGTCTGGGCAGCGCTGTTTGAGGATGCTGGACTGACCTACCAAAACCCAAAACTGGTCTTGTACAGTGGCACAGTCGAGTCTGCCTGTGGTGTTTCGGGTGCCTCCACCGGTCCGTTTTATTGTCCAGGCGACCAGAAGGTGTACATTGACCTGAGCTTTTTCCAGGAGCTGAAAAGCAAGTTCAACGCACCAGGTGATTTTGCGATTGCCTATGTTGTAGCCCATGAGATCGGCCACCATGTCCAGTACCAGCTAGGGATCACAGAGGAAGTTTTTGCCCTGAAATCCCGTGTGAGCGAAACCGAATTCAACCAGTACCTGGTGCGGCTGGAACTCCAGGCAGACTATTTTGCCGGCGTCTGGGCCCATTATGCCCAGCGGGCTGAATTGCTCGAGCCGGGTGACCTGGAGGAAGCCTTGGCTGCGGCCAGTGCAGTGGGTGATGATCGGATCCAGAAGCAAGCATACGGCTATGTGGTGCCGGACAGTTTCACACATGGCACATCCGAGCAACGCAGCCGCTGGTTCAGGAAAGGCTTCACAGCGGGTACGATTGAAGACGGGGACACGTTCAATGCATCTTCGCTGAAGACCATTGATCTGGCAGCCTGAGAAAGCAGGTCCAGGGCATGAATATTCCGCAGAAAAAACATCATCGGCCCACCCTGAAATCCCATCTGAGAAACAAGCACCTGACTGACAGTTTCCGTTATGCAGCCGAAGGGATCTGGACGGCTTTTCTCCATGAGCGGGTTTTCACCATTGAACTGCTTGCCGCCATTGTGGTGGCCATTGCAGGTGTCGTTTTCAAGGTCAGCCGGATCGAAGGCGCAGTCCTGGCGATTTGCATCACACTGGTCTTGTCAGCCGAATGCCTCAACAGTGCGCTCGAGCGGATGGTCGATCTGGTCACACCGGAGTATCATCCTCTGGCCAAGCAGATCAAAGACCTGGCTGCAGGCGCAGTCCTGATCACGGCCATTGGTTCAGTGATCATCGGCCTGCAAATTTTTGGACCGAAGATGCTCAACTGGATCGGATTGGCCTAAACATCCTTGCTCTGGAGCAGATGGATTGTACGCTGCGGATAGGGGATTTCGATACCATGCTGGTCCATGGCTATTTTAACGTTCTCCAGGATGTCAAAACGGGTTGCCCAGTAATTCTCAGTCAGGCACCAGGCCCTCAGTGCAAACACAAGTGCGTTATCACCATGCTGGACCAGACGGCAGAATGGCAGCTCCGGTTCGGACAGGATAGCAGGATGTTTCTGGACCTGTTCAAGCAAAACCTGTTTGACGAGCTCGATATCTGACGTATAGCCAACGGAAATTTCCAGGTTTAGCCGGCGTTTGCTTTCGCTTGAGTAATTGGTGATGGAGGCATTGGTCAAAATACCGTTGGGCAAGGTGATAATCTGGTTGTCAGGAGTCACGAGGATGGTGTAGAACACATTGATCTCGCGTACAGTTCCAGATCCGTCTTTGGTGTCCACATAATCACCAACCCGGAAGGGCTTGAAGATCAGGATGATCAGGCCACCGGCGAGGTTGCCCAGTGCGCCTTGCAAGGCGAGGCCGATGGCCAGGCCCGCTGAACCGAGCAAAGCCAGGATTGAGGTCATCGGGACACCGATCATGCTGGCTGCAGTCAGGATCAGGATGATGATCAGAACGATCTTGAGAAAGCTGCGAATGAAGCTCTGGGCTCCGGGATCCATCCGGGAAAAAGCCGGTGAGCGGCCCATCCGTTTTGACAGGAACTGGATCAGCCGGTAGCCGATGATCACCAAAAGTAAAGCCAGAACCAGGTTCAGGCCAGTAGTTGTCGCAAATTCTTTGATTTTATCGAGGATTTCTTGTGCCATGAATGTCTCCTGTGAAGATTGGACTATCCAACATCATAGTATAGAATTCATGGGATGGCAAAACCAGGTATTTGTTTGACCTGCAATTGAATTGTAGGGCTGCTGGTCATCCGCCTGAAACATGTCTTTGCTATGATAAGAGCGTTTCGTCTCGCCCAGTCAGCAGGCCAGAGCGCCAAAGGAATGACAGATCACGATGAAAAAGACCACTCAGGAAACGAACGGATCGCAGCAATCACTGCCCGGGAGACCACCGGACAGACGTCCCGCCAGAAAGTTCCATCATGGGTGGAAGCTCTGGACGGTTCTGGTTTTTATTGTCATCATTACCGGTGTCGTGATCGGATCTCCCTATATTGAGGACTCTGCCAGGTTGTTGAAACCATCCGGAAATTTGTCAAGTGCAGGCGCAGAACCTGCAGTGGATTCTTCTGCAACTGACCTAAGTGAAACACCCTCACATCCCAGCCTGACTCCGGCACCGTCCAGCACACCTGTCCCGAGTCCGACGCCATCCCCTACACCGTCACCCACACCCAGCCCAACGCCGTCCCCGACACCTTCGCCGACGCCGACACCCACACCCACCCCGACTCCGACCCCGTCACCGACTCCAACTCCAACCCCCGCCCCCACGCCGACACCTGTGCCGACCCCGACCCCTGTCCCGGCTGCACCGGTTCGGGTTGCGTCTTCTACGTCGAGAATCGTCGGATATTTTGCCGGCTGGAAAATTGCCGAAGGCTTTGATCCTTACCAGATCGATGTGTCCAAACTGACCCACATCAACTATGCCTTTGCCAAGATCGATTCCAGCAACAAGATCATCATGGGGTATCCCAAGTATGATCCACAGAACTTTGCCGCACTCCGCCAGTTGAAAAAGCAAAAACCAGAGCTGAAGACGCTGATTGCTGTCGGTGGCTGGGACTGGTCGGAGCGCTATTCCGATGCGGCTCTGACAGAGGAATCCCGCAAGACGTTTGCCGAAAGCTGTGTGGCGTTCATGGTCGAACATGGTTTTGATGGGGTTGATCTGGACTGGGAGTACCCGGTCCAGGGAGGCGCCTCAGACAACGTGAGGCGGCCGGAAGACCGGGAGAATTTCACCCTGCTGATGAAGACTCTGCGCAAAAAGCTGGATGAACGTTCAGCGGCTGATGGCAAGCCCTACTTGTTGACCTTTGCTGGTGGCTGCTATACAACGTACATCAAGAACACGGAGCTGGATGAACTGGGCGAGATTGTCGATTTTGCCAACCTGATGACCTATGACATGCATGGCACCTGGGATGTCCGGACAGATTTCAACGCGCCCTTGTACCCCCCGGACCGGTCAACGGTTGAGCAGCTAAACTGGTCGGTCGACAAGACTGTCAACCTTTGGCTCAACGCTGGCATGCCAGCCGAGAAAATCGTCGTCGGAATTCCTTTCTATGGCATGAAATACACGAATGTCAGCAGCAGCGACCAGAATGGCTGGTATCAGACTTACAACGGTGGCTGGGCGATTTCGTACAAGGACATCGCCGAAAAATATCTGACCAATCCCACCTACAAGAGATATTTCCACCCCCAGGCCAAAGTGCCGTGGCTGTTTGATGGCTCGACCTTCATCAGCTACGATGATCCGGAATCGATCGACTGGAAGGTCAACTATATCCAGGACCGGGGTCTGGGCGGCGCGATGTTCTGGCAGATCACCCAGGACAACGGCACCTTGCTGGACGCGCTGGAAGGCGCGATGGACGACTGATTGGAAACTGGTCAGATTCCTTGTCCAAAAGTTCAGCATCAACCTCGGTGTTATTCAAAATTACCCAAACACCAGAGAGCGTTTTTTGTTACAATTTCCTAACAAATAAAAATTGCATCTATCTGTCTCTGACAACAGATTTGAATAAAATCCGAATTTTCATATGAGATTATTAATATTAAAAATTAGTATACATGTATCTTAATGGCCCTGAACAAGGGTTTTACAGCAACTGATATGTAATATTTAATGCGTTTCGATGTTATTATTATCGGCTTAAATGGCCTTTCGTTCATGATTGTGTGAAGTGAAATGTTTTTTGAAGGTAAAACGTAATTAACAAGGTTATGATTGACACTCATTTTTCTGTTCAATATAATCACCATAAGTTCCGTCCGATCATGAATGGGCATAAGCAGCCCTTCTCCGGACGATCTTGCTGGTCATCATAGGAGCTCGTATGGAAACGGGCATGACACCTTGTTGATCAATCTCATGAAGCAGGGATGCATAGATTAAAGTTGGCGTCAGGCTTTTGACGCTTATTTTGTTGATGCCATTTTGTTAATCATCAGATGGATTGTTTCATTATGCCTGAAATACCCATCATGGTTAGAAATGTTCGCTGAGGGGGATTGTGATGCTTGATAAATTGATGGTACAGACCACTCTTCTGGAAAAAGGACTGGACGCTGTAGCCAGGAAGAATCAAGTGATATCCGGTAACATTGCCAATGTCGATACGCCTGGTTATAAAGCCAAGAGGATCGATTTTGAATCCGTTTTCCAAGATGCGCTATCGGGTGGATTTCCTGATGAGGTCGACCAGATTGATGATCGATTTGCTGTCACTCCAATGATTTACGAAGAAGCCGGAACGTCACTCCGCCAGGATGGTAATAATGTCGACATTGACCAGGAAATGGCTGACCTGGCCCAAAATTCGATCCTCTACGATACGCTTACCTACGCCATTTCCCGGGAATTGGGCCAACTGAAACTCGTGATCTCGGAAGGGAAGTGATGATCGTGAGCATTTTCAAATCACTTGACATCAGCGCATCTGCTTTGACGGCACAAAGTTTCCGGATGGATGTGATTTCCCAGAACATTGCCAATGCCAACACGACTCGGACGGCAGAGGGCGGTCCTTACCAGCGAAAAGTGACTGTCCTGGGCCAGCAGGAACTTTCATTTTCCAGTGTGCTGGATGCGCAAAAGGCTGATTCACAGGTTAGCGGAGTTGTTGTTGTAAAAACTGAGGCAGATGAGACGCCTTTCAACTTGGTGTATGACCCAACACATCCTGACGCTAATGCAGAAGGCTATGTTGAGATGCCTAATATTGACTTGGTCAAGGAATATGTCGATATGATTTCTGCTTCACGATCCTATGAAGCCAATGTCACCGTGATGAATGCCACCAAGCAAATGGTATTGAAAGCATTGGAAATCGGACGTTGAAAGCTGCAGGAAGGTTGGGGATCTATCGATGAGCATAACGATTGACAGCATAAAGAGTGGCATCATCCAGAATGCGACTGTTTCGACCCGAACACCAAGTGCCGCAGCTTCAAGTAATGTTACGAGTGATTTTACAAACATGCTGAATGCCGCGCTTGATCAAACGTCCAGTTTGCAGAATGAAGCGCAGGCAATGGGTCTTGGTTTGCTGACCGGAGAGACAGAGAGTGTCCATTCAGTTGTCCTGGCAGCTGAAAAAGCTGATTTATCTTTGCGACTTACCTTGCAGGTTCGCAACAAGGCACTGGATGCCTATAACGAAATCATGAAAATGCAGATCTGAAAAATACTTGATACCAGTCGTTGCATCGGCTGGAAACCGGAGTGGGAAGCCTTGAATGGATCTTGATGGATTGACACGGCAACTGAAAAAGGGCTGGAAAGATCTTGGCCAGTTCTGGAAAAATCGCAGCAAAGCCCAGCAACGCGTGCTGGTGATCCTTGCTGCGTCCATTGTAATTCTGTCTGTTGCGGTTTCAATCTACTTGAACACACCGCAATACGTTGTCCTCTACAGTGATATGACCGCGAAAGATGCCGGAGATATCCTGACCCAGTTGAGCGACATGAAATTTGATGCCAAACCACAAGGGGATGGCACCATTCTCATCGACAAATCACAGCGGGACCTGGCCAGGATGCAGCTGGCCGCTGCGGGTTATCCCAGGAATTCGGCGAATCTGGATATTCTTGAACAAGGCATGGGTTTTTCCATGACTGAGGATGACAAAGCCATTTTCCGACGATACCAGTTACAGGAGGATCTGCAGAACGCAATCCGGACCTTCAGTGACGTTTCGGATGTCAGCGTCTCGCTCCATCTGACCGAGTCCAGTGCACTCCTGATCAATGACCAGAGCAGTCCGGCGACTGCTGCGGTGATTTTGACTTTAAAACCAGGGACAAAACTCACGCCCGCCAATGTAGAAGCCATATCCCAGCTGCTCCAGAAAAGTGTCCCGGATCTGAAACCAGAAGGTGTCACGATCATGGATAGCATGATGAATCTGCTGTCTTCCCAGTCATCACTGGATGAATACTCAACTGCCAATCAAAGCAGTCTGGAATCCCAGGTCCGGGATCAATTCAAGCAACAGATTCTGTCCCTGCTTCAGCCGGTATTCGGGGTCGGTAATGTCCTGGCGGAAGTCAATGTCCGACTCAACTTTGATGACCAGGTAGTGGAAAACATCCGTTTCGAGCCCGCTGAGAATTCCACACAGGGAATGGTCTCGGCAATCGAGACCATCCGGGATGTTGCAACAGGTAGCAGTGGCGCATCCGGTGTTGCTGGATCTGAAAGCAATACGAGCGAGGTGCCGACCTATCCAGTTGTCGGTACGGACAACACTGTCTACGAAAAAAATTCGGAGAAGGTCAATTACGAGATCAACACCATCAAGGAGTATTTGACCAAGGCTAAGGGGTCGATTTCCAACCTGAGTGTTTCAGTCATCCTCAATGAAAATGCCGGCAGTGGCCAGGATTACTCGGAAAACATCAAACAGCTGGTTTCGACAGCCATCGGTGTTGACAGCAGCTTGATTACGGTCCAGAACATGCCATTCAATGGTGTTGAAACCCTCCAGACGACCTTGTCGGACTATTCGGCGGTCAACCAGGCTGCTCTGAAATGGAACCAGACTCGCTTCTATATCGAGATGGGTTTATCCCTTGCGGCTGTACTTGTCTTTTTCTTCTTGATCCGGTTTGCCTTCAGAAAACCAAAAACAGTATCTGCACCTCAGGAAGCTTTCGAAGACTTGTTTCCATCCTTGCGTCGCGGTGCTGATCCTGCTTCAGCTTCAGGCTATTTGTATCCTGCAGCCAGTGGTGCATCTCGAGTTGATTTGACAGATCTCGATGACAAGGATCAAGTCAGTCAATACATCGATGTCAATCCCGAACTGGTAGCAAATATTATCCGCAATTGGCTTTCGGATGAATCGAGGTGAAGACGATGTCATCGATAACTGCGGAACGAAATGACCGTCTGGCCCGGGAGAAAGCAGCGATTCTGATGATCTCGCTGGGCAAGGAGCAATCCGCCAAGATCTTCAAGCAGCTGAATGAAGAGGAAATTGAAACTTTAACACTCGATATTGCCAATATGCGCAAGATTGACCAACCGACTCAAGCTGCTGTGCTCAAGGAATTTGTCGAATCGTACCAGGCCCAGAACTATTTGCTCGATGGGGGGATTGACTATGCAAGGGAGATCCTGAACCAATCGATAGGCCAGCAAAAAGCTTACGAGATGATTGGCAAACTGACCTCCAATCTGCAAGTCAGGCCGTTTGAGTTCGCTCGCCGACTCGACGCCAGCACGCTTTTCAATATTATCCAGTACGAACAGCCCCAGACGATTGCTCTGATCCTGTCATACCTTAGTTCGCGTCAGTCGGCCCAGATTCTCAGCACGCTGCCCCAAACCATCCAGGCCGATATTGTCACCCGGATTTCCAAGATGGGAAAAACATCCCCTGAACACATTCGCGAGATTGAAAGGGTGCTCGAAAGACGATTGGCATCCATTGGTGTTTCCGACTATGACCAGATCGGTGGGATCAATACAACCGTTGAGATACTCAATGCGGTAGACCGGAGCACGGAGAAACATATACTTGAAACTTTGAATACACAAGATAACGCTTTGGTTGAAGAAATCAAGAGCAAGATGTTTGTCTTTGAGGACATCATCAAGCTTGATCGTGTTGCGGTCCAGCGAGTGCTCAAGGATATTGGCAACGATGTGCTGGTTATGGCTTTGAAGGGTGTCAAAACGACAGTTTCCGATTTTATTTTTGAAAACATGTCCAAGCGGATGCAGGAAATGATTCGCGAAGAAATTTCACTCAAAGGGCCGGTCCGAGTCCGTGATGTCGAGGAGGCCCAGCAGAAGATTGTTCTTGTCATTCGCCAGCTGGAAGAAGCTGGGGAGATATCTATCCTCCGTGGCAAGGAGGAAGAGCTCGTTGGTTAAAATACACAAGTCCAGCCAAGTCTTTGTCAATTCAGGCAAGCCAATGATCCTGGATCTGCCACAGGCCGGCAATGATCTGCGCAACCGGATGGTCATCAATGACAATGAATCAGCTGCAGCAGGCATATCGCCTGAGATCCTGGGCTGGCACCAGGTGAAAAGGGAAGATGAAATAATTGAGCAGGCCAAGCTGCAGGCTGAACAGATCCTGGCCAATGCTGGAAAAAGTGCCATCGCGATTCGTGAACAAGCTTATCAGAATGGCTATAAAGCAGGCTTGATCCAGGCTGATCTTGAACGGGAGATCTGGCTTGGCCAGACAAAGGAGCAAATAGCGTCAGTTGGCCAGCAATTGTCCATGGAGAGCCATCAGCTGTTTTCTGAGCTGGAGGAAGAACTGCTGGATCTAAGCCTGCAGATTGCCGAACGAGTCATTCACTTGGAATTATCCCGCAATGACCAGGCATTCCTGGCTATTGTTGCAGATACAGTTGGCCGAATGAAACAGGCTGATCAAGTCACCTTGAAGGTGAGTCTTGACAACTATTGGAAGTTGCTAGCCAACAATGATTTTTTGAGACTGCGGCCGTCAGGTTCCATCAAGCTGGTTGCTGATGAATCCATTTCTGAAGGTGGCTGCAGAATTGAGTCTCCTATTGGCATCGTCGAGAGCAGCCTGCCGAGCCGGCTTGAAAAAATCCGCAAGACCCTGAAGGAGAATCGAGCATGACAGCTTTTGCATCCGTACATTACCGGGAACAATTGAAAAAAATTGATCCGGTTTCATTTCATGGAACGGTTAGCCAAGTGATTGGCCTGATGATCGAGTCGATTGGGCCAATGGCCAAAATGGGCGATTTATGCCAGATCTATTCTCTGGATTCAGGCTCGACCGTGTCCGCGGAAGTCGTGGGCTTCAGGGAATCCAGGATCTTGCTGATGCCATTTGGCAAACTCGAGGGGATAGGCCCTGGCTCCAAAGTCGAAGCGCTCGGCAGATCTTTCCAGGTTCCTGTCGGCCTTGCTTTGCGCGGCAGGATCCTGGATGGCCTTGGCACTCCCATTGATGACTTGGGTCCTTTAAAAGCCGACTCGATGTATCCAATCGACAATCCCCCGCCCAATCCGCTGAGCCGATCCCGGATTGACAAACCACTACCACTTGGTGTCAAAGCCATCGATGGACTGATCACTTGCGGCAGGGGACAGAGGATTGGCATTTTTGCCGGCAGTGGTGTCGGAAAAAGTACGTTGCTCGGCATGATTGCCCGCAATGCCCAGGCGGACATGATTGTGATCGCTCTGGTTGGTGAACGAGGCCGCGAAGTCCGTGAATTTGTCGAGAAAGACTTGGGTCCGGAAGGCCTGGCCAAATCGGTCGTTGTTGTCGCCACCTCCGACCAGCCTGCCATCATCCGGCAAAAGTCGGCCATGTTGGGTACCGCGATTGCCGAATACTACCGTGACCAGGGACTGAATGTCCTGCTGCTGATGGACTCCCTGACCCGCTTTGCCATGGCCCAGCGTGAAATCGGCATGGCTATAGGTGAGCCGCCTGTTTCTCGTGGGTATACCCCATCGGTTTTCAATGTCTTGCCGCGCCTGCTAGAGCGGTCAGGGAATTCTGCTACAGGGTCGATCACAGGACTGTACACGGTTCTTGTTGAAGGCGATGACATGAATGAACCGGTCGCTGACACGGTTCGTGGCATTCTGGATGGTCATATCGTCCTGTCCCGGAATTTGGCTCACCGCAATCATTTCCCCGCGATTGACATCCTGTCGAGTGTCAGCCGGATCATGCCAGACATAGTCAGCCAGGAACATCTCAAGGTTGCTGGATTTGTGCGCAAGAACTTGAGCATCTACCGTGATGCACAGGATCTCATCCATATTGGTGCATACAAAAAGGGTGCCAGTGCTGAAATCGATGCAGCCGTCTCCGTGCAGCCCAAGCTAAGTGAATTCCTCTGCCAGGGTATTCATGAAAACAAAGACTTCTCAGACGTTTTGAAGATCATGGCCGCGATTCAGGAGGAAAGCACATGAAGAAGTTCAAGTTTTCACTCGACGCTTTATTAACAACCAAGCAAGCCCAGGAGAAACAACTGCGCAAGGAATTGGCACAAATCCAGGCTTTGATGCTGGATCTGAAATCCGAGCGTCAAGCCCATAAGGCCGCGATCGACCACTTGATTGCGGCCCGGGCAGATTTGCTCAGGCAGGGTTCACATGCTGTCGCACTGCAGCAGTTCCAGCTGACGTATCTTCAACTTGCAGAGAAGCTGGAACAGTCTGATCGCCAGATCGAGAAAAAGGAACGGGAGCTGGGTGAATGCCGTGAGAAGCTTGTTGCCCAGATGAGCGAAATCAAAGGTCTCGAAAAACTGGAGACCCAGCAATTTCTAGAACATCAGCAGGAAAAGGCCCGCTTAGATGAAGCAGAGATCAACGATCTGGTTTCCTATCGTACCACGATGGCCGTGGAAGGACGGTACTTATGAGTGAAACACTTGCCAGACCCGGACGGATCATTCCCAAAGAGGCTCGAGAAGCCGGAGCCAAACAGGCTCGCACAAACAAACATTTAACTGGTGCTGGTTATTGGACTGGGATCATGACGGGCATGCTTGTAATCATCTTGCTGGTCGCAACACTTATTGGCGCCATCTGGTTTGATTTGGCTGGTCTCAAAGGTCAGACCATCCGTCTGTTCGGCCTCGAGAAGGGTGCCCAAGCGATTCTGGAGGTCCAGCGGCAGGATTTGCAGGATACTCAAAACCGCTTGACCAATCAAGAACTGGAATTAGCCAACCTGGAAAAGAGTCTGAAAAATCGCGAGAGCAACTTGGCCAGCAAAGAAAAACAGCTCGCCAGTCAGCTCGACCAATTGACTGCAGCAAAAGAAGAGCAAAATACAGAATTGGCTAGTCAGGCAGAGCTTGTGCTCCTGTATGAAGCGATGGATTCAGGCAAACTGGCCGCTGTGTTGTCATCGTCACAGAATCTTGCCGACCATTTGCCTGTACTGCTCCTGATGAATAAAAACAAACTGTCGCTGGTTCTTTCTGAAATGAATGCCACAGATGCTGAAAAAGTATTGCAAGCCCTGTCCGTCAAATGATCTCAGCGTTCGTCCCGATTAATTTTTTTGAAGGAGCACTGGATGGAACCCATTGCCAAGAGCAATAGCAATCCTGTCCCCAAGACCAGCATAGGTACTGTCCAGACGCTCCAGGCGGATGGATCCATACCCATTGATTTTGTTCAGTTGCTCAACCAGCATGGGGCAAATAGTCCAGCTTGTCCCGTGGAAAACAGAAATCTGACAGGCATGATCGAGCAGGCAGGGCAGAGAATCGAGCAGGCAGGGCAGAGAGAAGAACTAGAACAAACACCATCAGATCATTCAGACCATACCGAAACAGCCGACAACAAGGCCTGCAGCAGCGAAGTTCTATCAAACCAGACCATCATGCTGCCTCCGCTGCCGTTCCTGGCAAGCTCAATCGTTCTCTTGCCTGGCAGAACCGGGTTGATTCAAAGTGACAATCCCGTGGTTCATGTCTTTGATTCATCTCATGGTACGGTCCAGAACGGGAAAGTCAAAGATCTGGCTATGCCTGATTTGCCTGAGATCGACACACCTTCACCCGTTATACTTCATACCAAGCCTATGCAAACCAATTTTCAGGCCGTGATGAACCAGACGGCAGTCAAACATGGCCTGGTCAGAGACCAGATTCTTCCCAGACTGGATCAATGGGTTGAATCCGTGACTGCCAGCAAACCTGCAGGTATGACGTCCCAGTTGATCACCATTCGCCTGGCCCCAGACGAAATGGGTGAATTGCATATTCGACTGCGCCATTCCGCCCGAGGTCTGGTTGCCCAGTTCAGCACCGATAGCCAGGATGCGCTGAGTCAGCTGGTAGCAGATCGCGAGCAGCTGCGAGATTCTCTGAAAAGCATGGGATCGATTGCCAAATTGGATTTCTCGCTGCGACCGGCAGCGATAGAAGCCGGATCCCAGAATCAGCCTCAGTCCAACAGTGCGCAGAGTCAACCAAGCCCATTTTCAGGAAACCTGGATGTTGGGGGCCGGTCATATTCTGGACGTGAGGGACAGTCGTTCAGTCACCAGGCCGATCCACATTTGACACAGAGCCTGGCAGAATCTGTTGACAGGATAGATCCAGAAGACCCTTTGTCCCTGCTCATCAGCGACCATAGCCGGATTCAGCACGGTGGCTGGCACCGGATCATCGACTACCGAACCTGAATGACAAGGAGGAACCATGAGCACCATCTCATCCATCACCAGCTCCAATAGTCTGCCGCAAAACCAGCCTGAACGCACAGTCGGCAACTCCCTGGACCAGGAGGCATTCTTGCAGATCCTGGTTACGCAGCTCCGGAATCAGGATCCGCTCAATCCGCAGGACGACACAGAATTCATTGGGCAAATGGCCCAGTTCAGTGTCCTCGAGCAAATGCAGATGCTTAACAGCCAGACTGCATTGAGTTCGGCTGCCGCCTTGATCGGCAAAACGGTTTCTGCGCTGATGACGGATTCCCAAGGCCAGACATACAGCCTGGCAGGAACCGTCAGCAGCGTTTTGACACAGGATGGCCAACCTTATTTGCTGGTCAATCATGATTACATTCCCTACAGTTCGATCCGGTCCGTATCCGAACCTGTCGCTCCAACTGCAACCGAAGAAATCTGATCATCCGTCATAAAAGGAGGACGAACATGCTGCGATCACTCTATTCAGGAATTTCCGGACTTTCCAGCCACCAGACTCAAATGGATGTTGTCGCCAACAACATCGCCAATGTGAATACCGTTGGCTACAAATCCAGCCGGGTTACGTTCTCGGACATCTACAGCCAGACCGTGCAGCCGGCCAGCTCGCCGGATGCTTCAGGATCGACAGCAGGTGTCAATCCCCAGCAGATCGGCCTTGGTGTCAAAGTCGCTTCAATCGATGTCCTGCACACTCGTGGTGCAACGGAATACACAGGGTCCCCGCTGGATCTTTCGATCGATGGTGATGGATTCTTTGTAATATCCGATGGGCTCGGCGATTACTATACGCGAGCTGGCAATTTCTATCTGGATGCCAACAACAATCTGGTCACATCCAGCGGCATGTTTGTCCAAGGCTGGAATTCCCCGGATCCAGCTACAACCACGGTCCCAACCACCCCCACTTTGCCGCTGGAAAACATCCAGATCTTGGGAGACTACACCGATATTGGCATCAGCGACACGGGTGAAGTCGTCGGCATCAACAACACGACTCAGACCAAGGAAGTCATTGGCCGTATCTGCCTGGCCAATTTCAACAATCAGGCTGCTCTTGAGAAGACAGGCAACAATGCGTTTATGGCCAATTCGAATTCCGGAACAGCTGTCCTGACCTTTCCGGGCGTCCTTGGAGCCTCAAGCCTGAGCCCTTCATCATTGGAAATGTCCAATGTTGACCTGGCCAGGGAGTTTACGGAAATGATTGTCACTCAGCGTGGTTTCCAGGCCAATTCCCGAGTCATCACAACGTCGGATGAAATCCTGCAGGAGCTTGTCAATCTCAAACGTTAACAAGAAGAAAGCGGTCTGATTTCTACCTTCGCGAGCAGAGGAGCAACCCATGATCCAAGTGACCCGTCTGAACAACATCCCGTTCTTGATCAACAGTGACTTGATCGAGTTGATCGAAGAAACACCTGACACGATTGTGACCCTGACGACCGGTAAGAAATTCCTGGTCGAAGAGTCAGGTTCGCAGATCCTGGAAAAAATCATAGCCTTTCGCCAGGCATGTTTCAGGGATGTTCTGGTGAGATGCCAGCTTGATGGGAAGAAGGGTGATCAATGAATCAATCAACTTTTGCCGGCCTTGTCTTGTCGGTCGTTTTCATCATCACAAGCATCATGCTGGGCGGCGATATCCGGAGGTATTTTGATATGCCGTCTGTCATGATTGTTGTAGGAGGAACTTTGTCGGCGACTTTGATCACCTATAGTTTCGAACAGATCAAAATGTCTTTGCCCAAACTGCGGGATGTCTTTTTCAGCCCGCAGATCGATCTGGATAATGATCTCGAGACCCTTCTGGAGTTGGCCCAGAAAGCTCGCCGTGAAGGTCTGCTTGCTCTGGATGGACTGGAATTCGACCATGATTTCCTGCGCAAGGGGATTGAACTGATAGTGGATGGAACGGATCCCGAGCTAGTAAAGGACATCATGGAAGCCGACATTGCAAACCAGGAGAACGAGGACCAGGTTGTCTTGAAAATGATGAGCAGCATGGCCCAGTATGCGCCAGCCTTTGGCATGGTCGGAACGCTCATTGGCTTGATCAACATGCTGATGTTTTTATCCGACGCGTCAGCCTTGGGTCCTAGCATGGCCACGGCCCTGATCACGACGTTCTATGGCGTCATTCTGGCCAATGTGCTCTTTCTCCCTTTCGCAGCCAAGATGAAAACTGCCAGTGAACAGCGGATCAACCGGCTGGAAATGGTCCTGGAAGGAATTCTGTCAATCCAGAATGGCGAAAATCCACGGATTATCAAGGAAAAATTGCTGTCCTACAAGCAGCAGTCCAATAAGCGGACCATGAAACAACATGAAAAGGAAGGTGCACCGGATTATGGGCAAACGCAAACGTCCGGAGCCGATTGAGTCGTCCGAAGGGGGATGGATGGCTACGTATGGTGATCTGGTCACCCTGCTCTTAACGTTCTTCGTGCTGCTTTATTCATTTTCTTCCATTGATGCCGCCAAATGGGAAGCTCTGGTCAAATCTTTTTCAGGTGCGAACGGCGTGATGGACTCGGTTGGACCAGGAGGATACCGGACCGAACAAAGCATGCCAATCGAGCCAACGACCATCCGGATCCGTCCAGAGCATACGACAGAGTCTGCCACTCAAGCTACGTCTGCCGAAACGACTCCGGTCGAGACCACTGTTGCCGAAACCACAGTTACGACCGTTCAACCGACACCGACACCCAAGCCAACACCCAAACCAACCACGACACCGACGTCCTATGCTGCATCTGAAAAGCTTTATCAGGAACTTAACAACTTCCTTGCGGGGACTAGCCTGAAAGGTCAGCTGCAAGTCAGCCAGCAAAAAAGCAAGGTCACACTCAGACTCATCGCATCCGTCATTTTTGAATCCGGCAGCGACCGACTCAAGCCAGAAGCTGACGCGATCCTGCAAGGAGCCTCCGAGATCGTCAACAAACATCTGGATACGATTAAGGAAATGAAGACTGAGGGACATACGGACAATGTCACGCCACCTGAAGGCGACATAGAAAGCAAATGGGAGCTAGCAGCACGCCGGGCTGCCCATGTCCTGCAGTATCTGGCGGTGCATAGCGGAATCAATCAGAACATCATCTACACAGTAGGCTATGGCAGCACCCGTCCGATTGCTTCGGATGACACGGTGGAAGGACAGGAACAAAACAACCGGGTCGATATTGTCATTACAACCAAGACCAGCTGATCAGTCAGGAACAGACCGAACACTCTCAAGGAGGCCATGGATTTTGAAGAAAATCATTCTCATCGTTTTGATCGTGATCGTAATTGGAGGACTGGGTGGAGGTGCAGGCTACTACTACCTGAGCCACAAAGAACCTGTCCCCGGCAGCATCGATCCGGGCGATTATTTTGTAACAGACATTAAGGGAAGCCTTGGCCTTTTGAAAACGGATATCATCCTGCAAATCAAAGACGGCAAACGCAAGCAGGTTTTCAATGATGAAGTCCACAAGATTCGCAATGACATCATTTTCATCCTGCGCAACAAGACTGAAGACGAACTGAAAAGCACAGATATTGAAGATACATTGAGCCAGGAAATCATTGCCAAACTTAATCAGGAATTCAACAGTGATGATTTTGACCGAGTCTTCTTTAACGAATTTGTCATTCAATAAGGGTGGTGCCATGTCTGACGTCTTGAGCCAGAAAGAAATCGATCAATTGCTGCTGGACTTCTCCAAGGGGAACCTGGACACCGCGCGCAGCACGGATGCTAAGCAGCCCGCTGGCCCTGCTGTGCGTGCATTCGATTTCAGGACGGCCAACCGGGTTCCCCGTGATCAGGTCAAGACCCTGACGTTGATCTATGAGAATTTTACCCGACAGCTGTCGACATTTTTAACCGCAACCCTGGGGGTCGGCTGCGAAGCCAGTCTGGCTTCGGTTGAAGAGCAGTCTTTCCAGGAATTTGCCAACGACATTTTCCCGGGCTGCTTGCTGGCCATTTTGAAAATGCCGCCCTTACAAGGTCCAGTCTTGTTCAGACTCGCACCGGATGTAGGCTATGCCATGGTGGAATGCCTGTTTGGCGGCGATGCACAGCCACATGATTTCCGGCGCAATTTCACGGAGATTGATCTGGCAATTCTGGAGAAAATCATCCGCCAGATCCTGCTTCAAGTTGATGAATCCTGGGAAAGGGTAGCCAAAGTCCGCACGGTCCTGGAAAGCATTGAAACCAGCATCCAATTCGCCCGGATTGTGCCTCTGGGTGATGCCATGGTGATCATCACCATCCATCTCAGAATTGGTGCAACTCGTTCGTTCATCAATTTCTGCATTCCACAGAATGCACTGGAGCCAGTAGCAAAAAATCTGAACAACCGACTGGCCGCTACAGGCATATCTGAAAAAAAACCAGTTGAAACATACCACGAAGTGATTCTGGACAGGCTTCGGGCCAGCAAGATTCCGCTGAAAGCCATCCTGTCGGAAACAACAATCCGGATTTCGGACCTGATCAATCTCCAGGTTGGCGATGTTATCCAGCTGGACAATCGCATGGACCAACCCATCAAGATCAAAGTTGGCCACATCCCCCGCTTGACAGGTGTTCTCGGCCACCGAAACCGGCATTACGCGGTCAAGATAACCGGATTGAATTTTGAGGAGGATCAAGAGCATGTATGATGCACCAAATGCCCAGGATAGGAACGCAATGGAAAAGCAGGCTGAGGTGCGGGCATTAACACCCAAGGAAACGGATATTCTGGGTGAAATCGGCAATATCAGCATGGGTGCCGCAGCCACGGCATTGTCTACCATACTTGGCCGCAAGGTTCATATCACAACACCTGGGGTCAGCATCACGACGCTGGACACCATTCACAAGGAACATGAGGCATCGTCTCTGGTCATTCACGTCGAATACCGGGAGGGGTTTTCAGGCAGCAGCCTCTATGCTCTGAGAACGGAAGACGTCAAATTGATCACCAATATCATGTTGGGCGGTGAAGTAGAAACGTCTGATGAGCCGTTAACTGATATGCATATCAGTGCCATCAGCGAAGCCATGAACCAGATGATGGGTGCCATGTCGACTGCCATGGCTGATTTGTTCGAAACGGTCATTAAGATTTCTCCGCCCAATGCCATCAATATCAGCTTGGGCAATGAAGATATCAGCCAGCTTTTCAACCAGGAAGATTCGAAACTGGTCCAGATCCGGTTCAAGCTCCAGATTGAAGGACTCGAGGAGAGCTATATCCTGCAATTTCTGCCTCTGGGATTTGGTCTTCATCTTACACAGAAGCTGGCCAAGGAGACGACCAACGTGCAGAACAGTGTTCCGCGCATAAATCCTGAAGCATCTCCCATCTCGAAAATGTATCTTGATCAGTTCCAGACAACCAGTCTGCCCGCTTCATCGCGGAGCAACGCTTCCAGCCAGCGGCTTGACAAAAACAACATCGTGACTCCCCCCTCAGGCCGAACACCAGAAGCACGACCCAGATCTGCCAGCATGCCGGCCCATGGTCCCAGTGTCAATGTGCATCCGATCCAGCTAAAGGATTTCGGGCCGTCGCACAGCGATGTGGTTGACCCCAATGAATCGGGTATCGACATGATCCTCGATGTTCCTTTGCAAATAACGGTTGAGCTTGGACAATGCCGGAAAACTGTCCAGGAAATACTCGATTTGAACATTGGATCCATTGTGACGCTGGACAAACTGGCGGGTGAACCTGTCGATGTGGTCGTCAACGGTAAAACAGTCGCTAAAGGGGAGGTCATCATCATCGAAGAGAACTACGGGATCCGGATCACCGAAGTGATCAGCAGCCGGATCAAGCCTTCCCGCCACATTTAATCATAGGAGAATGCAAAAACCGTCATGGAAAACATTGGAGAATTTTTACTCGCCCTGCTGATCACTGCGGCTGTCCTCTTTCTGACCTATTGGACAACTCGCAAGATGGCAGGACAGGCCCAGAGGACAAGGACCCATGCCATTCAAATCCTTGATCGCCTGATTATCGCCCGCGATCGGCAAATTGCTCTGGTCAAGGTGGGCGACCAGCATTTCCTGGCTGGCATTACGTCACAGACGATCAGTTTCAGCCAACCGATTGACTCGGACACTATTTTGGAAACAATGACCATCGAGACAACCCTTGGTCAGGAAAGGCCCTGGATCCAATGGTTGAAACGATTGAACCGCTGAGCTCGAGCGTCCAGCTCCTCGTCTTGCTAACCCTGCTGGCACTGGTCCCGACAATCCTGATCATGATGACTGGATTCACCCGGATCATCATTGTACTTTCCTTTGTCCGAAATGCCTTGGGCTTGCAGCAGATGCCTCCCAATCAGGTGCTTATTGGCCTGGCCCTGATCTTGAATTTCTTTTTCATGTCCCCTGTCATCGACCAGATCCAGGAAAAGGCCTACAAGCCCTATATTGACAAACAGATCACGCAAAACCAGGCTATTGATGCCGCAATGACCCCGATGCGAGATTTCATGTTCCGGCAGACATACAAGAAGGACATGGAGCTGTTCATGAACATGGCATCGATCCAGACTGTGCCCACGCTCGATGATATTCCGACGCGGATCCTGATCCCGGCCTTTGTGACCAGTGAAATCAAACGGGCTTTTCAAATCGGTTTTTTCATTTTCATCCCTTTTCTGGTCATCGACATGATCGTAGCCAGCAGCTTGATGTCCATGGGCATGATGATGTTGCCGCCAACTGTCATTTCCTTGCCTTTCAAGATTTTGTTGTTTGTCCTCGTGGATGGCTGGAGCCTGGTCATCAAAACCTTGTTTGCCAGTTTCAATTGAGGAGGCCCGAATGAACCAAGCAGATGTGATGCAATTGTTTCGTGACGCAATCAGCCTGATCATCGAGGTCTCGGCGCCGATTTTGCTGACTGCCCTGGTTATCGGCCTGGTTGTCTCGATTTTCCAGGCCATGACCCAGATCAACGAACAAACCATGACCTTTATCCCGAAAATCCTTGGCATTCTCTTATCCCTGCTTTTTTTTGGCAATTGGATGCTGACCAGACTCGTTGAATTCACCCAGCAACTGTTCGGCAGCATTTCCATGTACATTCAATAAGCAGCGAAGGACCACAGCATGCTCGACCAGATGAACCAATGGATCGCCCAAAATGGACTCTATGGCCTGCTCGTCTTTGTCAGGATGAGCGGCTTGTTTCTGGTTTCGCCGGTTTTTGGCCACAGGCGAGTTCCGGCGATGCTAAAAGCGGGCTTGAGCTTGCTTTTAACGGTGATTGTGGTTCCCCTTGCCCAGCCTCAGATCGATCTGACACAATCTGACACGCTGGTTTATCTGTTCATGATCGTCATGGAACTGATGGTAGGGGCGATTCTGGGACTGATGACCCTGATGTTTTTCAGTGTGGCGCTGGTTGCCGGCCAGGTTGTCGATCTTGAGCTAGGACTTGGTATCGGCAATCTGTTCGATCCCCAGATGGAAACGCCCGCTTCGATGACCGGTGTCCTTTTCAATTTACTTCTGACCTTATACTTTTTGCTGAGTGATGGGCATTTGCGCCTGATCGCCATTCTGGCATACTCTCTGGAAAAAATACCGATCGGTCAGGTGCATCTGAATCCTGCATTTGCCCAGTGGGTCGGGCAGCAATTCTCCCTCAGTTTCAGCTTGGCAGTCAGCTTGATGCTGCCATTTATCGCGGCAGCTCTGTTGACAGAATCTGGCATGGGCATCCTTTCACGAGCGATCCCCCAACTGAATGCCTACATGGTGGGACTGCCTCTGAAAATCCTGGTTGGCTTGTCAGTTCTTTTGCTGATCCAGCCCTTGTTCCTGGCCTTCTGCGACCGCTTGTTCAGTCAAATGTTCACGGCAGCAGAACAAGCCGTGCTTGGAATGGGGGGAGTTACATGAAGCAATCTGGAGACCGGACCGAAAAGGCAACCCCTAAACGCCGCCGGGAAGCCCGCGAACGTGGACAGGTCATCAAAAGTCATGACCTGTCAGCAGCCTTGCATTTGCTTTCAATCCTCGTTCTGATCCAAGTTCTGTCCCAATCCATCGGATCAAGTCTCAAACGGATCATGGGGGACTCCCTGGCCCTGGTAGAAATGGACCAGCCATTGACCATCCAGATGGTCAAAGGGCATTATGCCCATCAGCTTCTCCTGGCTGGACAGGCTGTCTTGCCCTTGCTGGCCATGGCACTCGTTATGGCCATCCTCCCTGGCATGGCACAGACTCGGCTGCTTTTCACGACCAAGCCGCTGGAAATGAAACTCGACAAACTCAATCCAATCCATGGTTTTAAACGGCTTTTTTCCATTCGTTCGACCATCGAGGTTGCGAAATCCCTGGTCAAGATCATCATCGTGGTTGCGGTTTCTTACAAAGGCTATCAGGAAGGCGTTGAAGAATTCACGGGGCTATTGCGCTATCCGGCTATCGTCGCTGTGCCGATCTTGTTCAGCCAGATCATGCGATTGGCCATCCGGCTGGCTTTGATCTTGGTTTTGTTCGGCATCCTGGACTATGTCTACCAGTGGTGGATGTACGAGAAGGACCTGCGTATGACCAAACAGGAGATCAAAGACGAGTACAAGTTGACCGAGGGCAATCCCCAGATCAAGGGACGGATTCGCCAAGTGCAGCGGATGATGGCCAGCCGGCGCATGATGCAAGCGGTTCCGGAAGCGACGGTCGTTGTCACCAACCCGACCCATTTCGCCGTTGCCTTGCGCTACCAGGCTGGCAAAGATACAGCTCCGGTTGTCCTTGCCAAAGGCCAGGACTTGATCGCCCAGAAAATCAAGGAAATTGCCCGGGATAAACAGGTGATTCTGGTTGAAAACCGGCCACTAGCCAGAAGCTTGTTTGCCAGCTGCGAGATCGGTGCCCAGATCCCTCCTGAACTCTATGGTGCAGTCGCTGAAGTCCTGGCCTATGTCATTAAGATCAAGGAGGGCAAACGGCCATGAAATCATCCGACATCCTGGTAGCTGCCGGCATCTTCATGATCGTCATCCTGATTATTGTCCCTTTGAACCCAATGCTGCTCGATTTTTTGCTGATCATCAGCATCAGCCTGTCGATTCTGGTTCTCCTGACATCATTGTTCATCAAGGAAACACTTGAATTTTCGGTCTTTCCACCATTGCTCCTGATTCTGACCTTATTCCGGCTGGCACTGAACATATCCTCGACCCGCCTGATCTTGAGTAACGGAGGGGAAGCGGGTGCCGTCATTAAGACTTTCGGCGGTTTTGTTATCGGCGGCAATCTGGTTGTTGGTGTCATCATCTTCGCAATTATTATCATCATCCAGTTTGTCGTCATCACCAAGGGTGCGGAGCGTGTCGCAGAAGTGGCCGCTCGCTTCACCCTCGATGCCATGCCTGGCAAACAGATGGCCATCGATGCGGACTTGAATGCCGGTCTGATCAACGAAGCCCAGGCTAGGGAACGCCGCTCAAAAATTCAGCGTGAAGCTGATTTTTATGGAGCCATGGATGGTGCGAGCAAATTCGTCAAAGGCGATGCCATTGTTGGCATCCTGATTGTAATCATCAACATGATCGGCGGCATGGTGATTGGCCTGGTCACATCAGGGCTGCCGATTGGCACCGTCATCAGCTTGTACACACTGGCTTCGGTTGGTGATGGCCTGGTCAGCCAGCTTCCTGCGCTCTTGATTTCGACAGCGACAGGCATCATTGTGACCCGCACGGCTTCGGAAAACAATCTCGGCCGTGAATTGTCCTCTCAGTTGACTGCCCAGCCGAACATCCTGATCCTCGCCGGGTTCATGATCCTGGCCATGAGCTTGATCCCGGGACTGCCCAAATTCGCTATCCTGATGTTGTCATTTGTGTTTTTCGGTCTCGGGTTCACTCTCAAACGTCAGTCTGCAAAACCTGCGCCAATTGAAACAACGCCTGATACTCGGAGTTCCCAGGAAAAACAGAGTGATGAGATCAATAATCTGTTGACGGTGGATCCTGTTGAGCTCGAACTGGGTTATGGCCTGATTAACCTTGCCAGTTCGATGACAGGTGGCCTGGCAGAGCGGATCATCATGATTCGCAAGCAATGTGCCTCTGAATTGGGCGTTGTGGTCCCTGCCATTCGCTTGCATGACAACGTCATGCTGAAAACCCAGGAGTATCTGTTGAAAATCCGGGGCAATGAAGTCGGGCGGGGCGAGATCATGCCTGACCATTATCTGGCATTGCATACTGAACTGGTCGAACATGAAATCAAGGGTATCCCCACTTTCGAGCCTTCCTTTGGGTTGCCGGCGATCTGGATTACCAGCAACGAGAAGGAGCGGGCAGAACTGCTTGGCTACACAGTCATCGATCCTGCATCTGTCCTGACAACCCATCTGGCAGAAATGCTGAAACGTCACAGTCATGAACTGCTCGACAGACAGCAGGTCTCCACGCTGGTGGGTTATCTGCGCCAAGTCCAGCCTGCTCTGGTCGAAGAAGTTTTCCCGAAACTCTACAGTTTTGGAGATTTGCAACGAGTATTGGCGGGTTTGCTCAGGGAGCTGATTCCGATTCGCGATTTGCCAACCATTGTTGAAACCCTTGCTGACCATGCTGGCCAGAGCAAGAACCCCGAGCAATTGGTTGAACAAGTCCGTCAGCGGCTGCGCCGGACCATCACACGCAAAGTCAGTCAGAGCGGCCGGGTCCAAGCGATCACACTCGACCCGAGACTTGAGCAGTTGATTATTGAGAAGCTGCGCCAGACGGAGCACGGGTCATTTATCGCACTGACTCCGGACCAGATGCACCAGGTTCTCAGTAGCCTGAAAAATGCTGCAGAAGAAATGGCAGCCGTCGGTCATACGCCGATTGTCCTGACTGCACCCGCTGTCCGGCCCCATTTCAAGAAACTGTCTGAACAGCTGGTGCCAGACCTGATGGTTCTCTCCTACAGCGAGATCGATGCTTCAGTTGAAATCCAGGCAGAAAGGATGGTCGGTTTGCATTCATGAACAGTCCTGTCCAAACGGATACTCCGATAAAAGAACGGGAGCAACTCTGGAGTTGCTATGCCCAGACTGGCAGTGTCGAGTGCCGCAACGAACTGCTGATGCTTTACATCGGCCTGGTCAAGCGTATCGCCAACCGGTTGATCCAAAGCAGCGGCGGTTATCATGATCTCGATGATCTGATCAGTTGTGGTGTCATCGGCCTGATGGAGGCGATCGAGAGATTTGATGCCACTCGTGGGGCCCAGTTTGAATCCTATGCCCAAATTCGGATCAAAGGAGCCATGATCGACTACATGCGACGCCAGGATTGGGCACCGATGCATGCGCGGCAGCGGTTTCGCCGGATCGAAGCCGTATACCAGCAGGTTGCCCAGGAAAACGGTCGTCCTGCCATGGATCAGGAGGTTGCCGAAAACCTGGGTCTGCCGCTGGCCGATCTGCAGCGTATCCTGGGGGAAGCTTCACTCATGAACATCCTCTATTTTGAAGAACTTCTCCTGGAATCAAGCACCGAAGATTCCTATCCCGGCCAGGATGCTCAATTTGACCGAGAGCTCGAAGAGCGCGACTTGCTTGAAGATCTGGCCCGGCAAATCGGCCTGCTTTCATACAAGGAGCAACTCGTTCTCAACTTGTATTACCAGGACGAACTGACTTTCAAGGAGATCGGGCTGGTTCTGAAACTGACAGAGTCCAGGATCTCGCAGATCCATTCTGCAGCAATTTTAAAATTGCGCACAGGATTGACGAAAAATGCTCAAGTTTGTCTGTCATCAGATCGTAATAATAAGGGAAGGCATGCGCTGGCGGCGCAGGGAGGAAGCAAATGATCCGAGGTCTGTACACGGCTACCAACGGGATGGTCACCCTGAACAAGCAAATGGAAGTTGTCACGAACAACCTTGCCAATGCCATGACTCCAGGCTATAAATCGGACCAGCTGATCGAGCAGAGCTTTGCAGACCAGCTGGCTATGCGACTTGATTCTGGTGCCATGCCAGGGAAATTCCAGGAGGTTGGGCGGATTAACTGCGGCGTACACATTGCTGAAGTTTTTACGAATTTTACCAATGGAGCGCTGGACCAGACAGGGATCAGCACAGACCTCGCCTTGGCCGGCAATGGCTTTTTCGTGGTTGAAGCCGGCAGTGAACGGCGTTTTACGCGAAACGGCCAGTTTTCTGTCGATACCGAGGGCTATCTGGCAACCAGTGACGGGCACAGGGTCCTGGGAAGCAATGGCCCGATCCGCGTTGGTGACAGCACGTTCCAGGTCAGTGCCAGTGGACGGATCACTCATGCCAATGGAACAGATCAACTGCAGCTGGTCACGTTTGATGACTTGCGCGCCTTGCGCAAGGAAGGCGGCAACCTTTACAGCAACCAAGGCGGAGAAGAAGAAAGTGCCGAATTGATCACGGTTCAGCAAGGGAGTCTGGAGACAGCCAATCTGGATCTGACAAAGCAAGTGACTGACATGATCACACTCTCACGAAGCTATGAGATCAATCAGCGGATGATCAAGATGCTCGACGAAAAACTGGGCAAAGCTGTCAATGAAGTAGGCCGCGTCTAAACAATGGTCAAGAATCTGCACCCTTGCAACTTAGCCGGTCCACGGCATTTGAACGAGGAGATTCACAGATGTCGCAAATTCTGAACACAGCAGCAGTCGGACTGCAGACACAGCAGAAAAACATCGATACGATTGCCAACAACATTGCCAACCTCAATACAGCTGGCTTCAAACGGGAGCGGCTGGATTTTGCTGACACCATCTATCAAGCCATGCAGGAAAATTCTGGTTTGACCAGTCCTGTTTCCCTGCAGCTAGGGTATGGATCCATCGTCAACAACAGCCAGATTGTCCAGACGGCAGGATCACTCGAAGCAACTGGCAGAGCGATGGATCTGGCTATCGACGGGAATGGATTCTTCATGGTGGAAAATGCCGATGGGTCCAGAACTTTTACTCGCCAAGGCAATCTGCAGAGCCAGGAAATTGCTGGCCAGTTTTTCCTGGTTACAGGAAAAGGCCAATTCGTTCTCGATTCATCTGGCAACCGGATCCAGTCGATTACCAGTTTTGAACAAGCCGGTATCAGCACGAGTGGTCACATCACGCTGGCAGGTCAAGCAGCCAGCCAGATCGGCCTGTTCGATTTTTCCAATCCATCTGCACTTGAACCGATTTCAGATTTTGGCTTTTTGCCGACCGACTTGTCCGGACCTGCCCAAATAGCTGATTCCGCTCAAATCCGGCAGGGTGCCCTCGAGAGCTCCAATGTCGATCTCGGCGAGGAAATGACTCGCCTGATGACCGCCCAGCGAGCCTATGCCTTGCTGACCCGGGCGATCACAACAGCTGATGAGATGCGGGCCACAGAAAACGACATCAGGAGATAAAGATGAATGTTCGCAATTGCAAGCGATGCCATAAGCTGTTCCAATACATTCGCAGTCCCTATTGCCTCGATTGCCAGAATTGGATTGAATCCAAGTTCCTTTTGATCAGTCAGTACCTGCGCGAACATCCCGAAGCAGGCATGAAGGAACTTTCTGACCAGACTGACACAGAGACGAGCATTCTTTTGCTCCTGATCAGGGAGGGTCGCCTGGTCATCAAGTCCGGTCCCGAACTCAACTGTGAACGCTGTGGGGCTACCATCCAGCATGGCCGGTTCTGTGCAAGTTGTCTGGAGCAGCTTCAGAGAGAACTGAACAAACTGGAAGATGAACTGGCCCGGTCGGCAACAGCCCATTCGCCATGGACCGCTGGCATCCACATTCGTGGCCGTGACAAGTAAAGAAACCTGCATTCTATTGATAGAGACGTTTCTGAAAGGAAGTTAACCCATGCGCATCAATCCAGAAATTGCCGCCCAGGCGATCAAACGCTATGAACAAGTCGTCGTTAAGGAAACCACACAAACGTCTGGATTTTCCACCCAAGACCGTGTGGAATTGTCAGACCGGGCACAGGCCTATGTCGAATTGACCCAGGCAGCCCGGTTATCAGAACCTGTAAATGAAGAAAAGGTCCATGCCATCATCAACCGGATGGCATCGGGACAGTATCAAGTCAATACCCAGGACCTGGCCAGGAAAATCCTGGACCTGACCTTGTGATCATGTCCTGACTGAAAACTTGGAAAGAGGGCACAGCATGAGAAGTGACCTGGCTACCCTGGTCGAAATCCTGGAAAACCAACGTGCCGTTTATTCCCATCTGCTGGAATTGGGATACGAAAAGGGCGCTGTGATCAGCCGGACGGACAGCGTTGCGCTGGATCATCTGGTTGCTGTGGAACAGGAACTGGTCCAAAAAGCAAAACAGCTGGAAGAGCATCGCAAACAACTGACACAAGCAAGGGCAGGGGACAGGTATCCGCCAGGATCCGGACAGGACAACCAAGACAATCCTGGCAACACTGATTGTGAAATTTCAAGCTTGCAAGCCGTGCGCAGGGACTTGCAGCATATCCTGCATGAGCTTGACCTTGTCAACCGGTCCAACCACAAGCTTCTGGAGAACCAGCTCAAATTGACCCGGTCCATTCTGGGCCGACTGATTCGTGCTCACTCGGCCAGTGCCTACGGTTCCGACGGCAGCAGGAGCATGCACTTGAACCAGAGCCGCAACGTGTACAACCAATTGCTTTGAAGGGATAATGCCATGAGCTCATTCTATGGACTTGAGGTCGCCAGAACCGGGCTGGTTGCCAGTCAGAAAGCGATCGATGTCACCGGACACAACATCGCCAACGCCAATACAGACGGTTATTCGCGCCAGCGTCTGACAACCGCGGCGATCGAACCTGCGGTCGCAGGTTCCAGATTCGCAGCCAGTGGTGTTTCAATGACCGGAGGTGGCGTTGAAGTCATTAACATCGACCAGATTCGCAGCACTTTTCTGGATGAGCAATACCGGCAGGAGATTTCCGTCCGACAGGACATGCAGATCCAGGCCGACGGTTTGGAGTACCTGGAGCTTGTTTTTGACGAGTTGTCCAACAATGGTCTGTCAGATGTTCTATCTGATTTCTCAGACAGCCTGGATGAACTGACCAAAAATCCAGACATCCTGGAATTTCGCGCCAGCGTCGCCCAGACGGCTGAATCTCTGACCGAGATCTTCCACGACCTCCACGCTCGCCTGGTGTCCAAGCAATCTGATCTCAACCAATCTGTCGCCGATCAGACTGGGCAGGTTAATGAGCTGTCGGGCCGGATCTCCGGACTGAACGTGGAAATAGACCGCTATGAAATGAGTGGCCAGCCTGCCAATGATCTTTTAGACCAGCGAAACCTCCTGCTCGACCAGTTGTCAGAGTATGTCCTGTTCGACACTCAGAAGGATTCGAATGGCAGACTGCAGGTTCTGGTAGGTGGCAGAGTCTTGGTCGACCATGACCAGGCCTATGAGCTATCGGCGGAAAAGACCAAGGTCAACCCACTGACAGGACAGTCTGCGGATCTTTACACGGTCGTATGGCGTGCGGATGGCCAGGCGGTCAACTTAGCAAGCGGCAGTTTGAAAGGCACCCTGGATCTGAGGGATGGTGATACGAGCGGAATTTTTGGACTGCCCTATGTCAGTGCTCAGCTGGATCAACTGGTCAATGGGATCGCTTCTGCCATCAATGAAGTCCATGCTTCAGGTTGGACGTTGCCAGATGCTGGCTCAGGCCAATCCTCCCAGACTGGAATCGATTTTTTCATGACATCCGATGGGTCACCTGCATTCACAGCTGCCAATCTTGTGGTGAACCCGGATATTCTCGATAACTACAACCTGATCGCTGCTTCGGATTCTGAAATCACCAGCAGCTCTCTGACTGGTAATAACAAGGCGGCATTGGCGCTTGTGGATTTGTTCAGTAATGACGCTATACCCGTCATCGGCAGTTTTGACGGATACCTGCAAGCAATGGTCCACGGAATTGCGACCGAAAGCGGCCTGGCTAAAAGTCGGCTGGCTAGCCAGAATCTGATGGTCAATCATGTCGAGCAATCCCGCCAGTCCGTCAGTGGCGTTTCCCTTGACGAAGAGATGACCAATCTGGTCAAGTTCCAGCACAGCTACAGTGCCGCATCCCGTGTCATTTCCACGATCGATGAAATGCTGGATGTCCTGATCAACCGCACCGGCCGGGTAGGCCTGTAATCCTTTCTGGAGGAGTAAGCTCATGCGCATCACCAACAACATGCTGGCCACTCATTACTTGTCTAACTTAAACCGGAATCTGACGGAAATGGACAGACTCCAGACGCAGCTGTCCACAGGCAAGAATCTGACCCGGATGTCCGATGATCCGGCCAGCGTGATCGAGATTCTGTCCATGGATAACAAACTGGACGACCTTGCCGGCTATCAGAAGACCATCGGGGATGCCAAAGCCTGGCTTTCCCAGAGTGAAACTTCGGTGCTGGAAATCAATGAGGTGGTCAAGACAGCTTATGAAAAAACCCTGGCAGCTGCCAACGCATCGTCCGGCGCTGATGAAAAGACTGCCATTGCGGCGGAATTGTCGGAATTACGCGACCATCTGGTCCAGGTTGCCAACGCGACCTATGGTGATCATTACATCTTCGGCGGTTACAGCACTTCTGAAGCACCGTTCACCCTGGAGGTGGATGGCTCTGTCTATTACCAGGGGGTTGACCTGGCAACTGCAACAGCTTCTGTGTTGACGGATCTTGACAGCCAGGTGATCGCTTACAAGACCGGCCAGGCAACCTCGATCCAAGTCTCTCTGACCGGTGTCGATTTGATGGGCAGCGGGGATAATAACCTGATCAAAATCTTCGACAATTTGATTGCGACTCTGAAAAGCAATGAGGACGCCACTGCTATCTCACCCTTTATTTCATCCCTCCAGGGTAAACAGCGCGACGTGCTGGCTTTGGCAACCGAAATCGGGACCCGGACGAACCGGCTGGATCTTCTGGCCGCCCGTTACGAGGCAGATGAATACAATTACACAGCCAGCAAATCCCTGGTGGAGGATGCTGACCTTGCAGAAACGCTGACGTTTTACAAAATGGCAGAAGCGTCTTACGAGGCAGCCCTGGCCGTTGCATCCAAGGTCATCCAGCCTTCTTTGATGGATTATCTGGACTGAAAATGACCAACATCACCTGTTGTTTTCGAAAACAAATGTAAAATAAACTAGATATTTTCGTAATTTTCGATAATCTATTTAAAAGGGAGTATCCAATGGATATTGAAACCAGGATTTTTGGCACCTTGACGATCGATGATGACAAAATTGTCAATTTCCCAGAGGGACTGCCCGGCTTTGAACATCTGCACCAGTTTATCGTTGTCATATTGGAACAGACCAAGCCGTTTTACTGGCTGCAGGCCATTGAAGAAGATATTGCCTTACCCATGATCAGTCCATTTGAGATCGATCCGGATTATTCACCCCTGCTGCCTGAAGGTGTGGACCGGATGCTGGCCTTGGAAAATGAAGAGGATCTATTAGTGCTTGCGGTTGCGGTGATTCCAGCAGACGTGACAGCGATGACCGCCAACCTGGCAGCACCGATCCTGATCAACATAGATGCCAGCATCGGCATGCAGGCCTTGCTTGAAGGCAACGCCTACAGTGTGCGTACGCCCATCTACAAGCTCATTCAACACAATCTTGCTGCTGGAGGCCGATCATGCTCGTTCTGACCAGACGCATCAAAGAAGTCATTCAATTGGGGGAGGATATCAAGATCACCATCCTTGCCATTGATTCCGACCGGGTCAAGCTGGGTATCGATGCCCCGCGTTCGCTCAAGGTCATGCGTGCCGAAGTCCTGGCTGAAACCAAAGCTGTGAATGTCGAAGCAATCAATCCCAACCTGGCCTTTATGACCGCCCTGGCTACGGAGCTGGAAACCTTCCAGCCTGGCCTGATCGAGCCGGTGGTGCCTGTTGTTACGGAGCAACCGATCCTGACTGGAAAAAATCTTGAAAAAAATCCAGTTCAGGACTAAAGTCTTAGGCTTTTTGATCGTTATCTAGTAGTGAGAGCAGTTGAACAGGTCCAAATCGGCGCCAGAACTGGAGCTGCCAACTGACTTGAACAGACGGGCATGGATGCCCGCTGAACAATCAAGGAGGATAACCCCCATGCGTATCAACAACAATCTCATGGCCCTGAATACCCTGCGCCAGCTCAATGTCAGCACCGACAACTCAGCCAAATCAATGTCCAAGCTGTCTTCCGGCCAGCGGATCAACTCCGCCGCTGATGACGCCGCCGGCCTCTCGATCTCCGAGAAAATGCGTGCCCAGATCCGGGGCCTCAACCAGGCTTCCCGCAATGCCCAGGATGGCATCTCGCTGATCCAGACCGCAGAAGGTGCCCTGCAAGAAACCGAATCGATCCTGCAGCGCATGCGTGAGCTGGCTGTGCAAGCAGCAAATGACACCAATGAAGCAACAGATCGTGCAGCAATAGCTTCGGAAATATCAAGCCTGACCGACGAAATCGACCGCATTGCATCTACAACGAAATTTAATGGCAAAGATTTACTGGATGGCGATGTGGCAGGCATGTCCCTTCATATTGGCGCAAATGCGGGTGAAGTGATGACGTTGGATATTGATGCTATGGATGCAACAACGCTGGGTGTCAATGCACTAGCAGTAACAGATACAACAACTGCTTCAGCTTCCATCACTTCACTGGACACTGCGATCAACACAGTCTCAACGCAACGATCTGACCTCGGTGCAGTCCAGAACCGTCTCGAACACACCATCAAGAACTTGGACACCTCGGCGGAAAACCTGCAGGCTTCTGAATCCCGTATTCGTGACGTCGACATGGCTAAGGAAATGAGCGAGTACACCAAGAACAACATCCTGCAGCAGGCCGCTGTCTCGATGCTGGCTCAGGCCAATGCTGCGCCGCAGAGCGTCCTCAAGCTGCTCGGCTGATTTTCCCGCTTCATTCGGAATTGGATCAGGGAGGCCTGGCGCTGGGCCTCCCTGATTTGTTCAATGATGAGTCTTGTCAAGGGGGTCCATCGCCATGTCCAGCATTTCACCCATTCGCATCACCGGCCTGACATCCGGCCTGGATACCGAATCTGTTGTCAAGAGCCTGATGGAAGTTGAACAACTCAAAGTCAACCGAGTCATCCGGGAAAAAACCAGCCTGGAATGGAAAAATGACGCTGAACGAGAAATCAATTCCCTCATATCCGAATTTAAATCGGAAAACCTGAGTGCGCTGAATGCTGACAGAAACCTCACGGCGCCCTCCTTTTTCAACAATTTCAATGTGGTCAATTTAGGTGCTGCAAATTATGCCAGCATCACACCGCGAACCGGTGCTTCGACGGGTCAAGTCACCATCGACTCTGTCACCCAGTTGGCAACAGCTGCCTCCGTCTCGAGTGTCTCGACCTTGACCGGTGGCGAACTGCTGTCCAGATCCATCGCTTTGGGTGATCTTTCCATGACGATTCCGCTGTCCTTTGGCGGCGCCAATAACGATGAAATTTCCTTCAAGATCAATGACATGTCTTTCACTTTTAAAAGCACCGACAGCCTGCAGACGATGCTGAACAAGATCAATGCCAGCACTGCCGGTGTCTCAATCCAATATTCAGAACTGACCAACAAACTGACCCTGACGTCAAAGTCAACCGGCAGTGATTCTGCCGTGAAAATTGAAAATGTCACTGGCAATGCCTTTGGTGCCGGATCTGCTTTCGGGATTGCAGACGGAACCTATCAGAATGGCCAGGACGCTATCCTGAGCATCAACGACACCCAAGTCATCCGCAGCAGCAACCAGTTTACGATCGACAACATCACCTACAATCTCTATGGAACATCCTCTTCGGCGGCAAACTTCTCGATCAGTCGTAATGTCGATGCCACAGTGGAAAAGATCAAGACCTTTATCAATGCCTACAACAAACTAGTCAAAACCTTGACCGAAAAGATCAACGAACAATCTGACAATGATTACTATCCCCTGACAGACTCGGAAAAAGAAGCGATGTCTGACTCGGAAATCGAGCGCTGGGAACAAAAAGCCAAGGCCGGACAGATGGGCGATGACCAGCAGCTCTCCGGTCTGCTCACCAAAATCCGCAGTCTTTTCTATATCACCAACGCGGATAGCACACTTAGATTGTCAGACATCGGCTTGCGCACTGGCTCCTATACCGATGGCGGCCAGATCACGATCGATGAAAACGACCTTCACGAAGCCTTGGCCAATGATCCAGATCAGGTCGCCCGGCTCTTCACAGCCTCCAGCACGGCAGCAGACAAAACGACCAAGTACGAGGAATCCGGTTTTGCCCAACGCCTGGTGACGGTTCTGGGCGAATATACAGGCACATTCAGCGAAACGACAGCAAACCAGCAAGTTTCCAAATTGGCCCAGAAAATCAAGGATCTCAATGAAGCACTGAGTGACAAGGAAGAGACTTATTACCAGAAGTTTTCCGCAATGGAGACAGCTCTGGCCAGGTTACAGTCACAAAGCTCCTATTTGTCTTCGTTTTTTGCCAGTTCGAATTCATCATCCACTTAATTGGTGGTTTCATAGACGATTCCGTTCACTTCCAAGAAAGCAGGTACAGGATCATGAATCTCATGAATGGATACAACCATTACCGCGAACAAAGAATCCTGACGGCCAGTCCAGGAGAACTGGTCATCCTGTTGTACGATGGCGCCATTCGCCAAATCCGTCTGGCCAGGCAAGCCCTGCAAGACCATCGCCCGGCCGATGTCCATGTTGCCTTGATCAAGGCCCAGGAAATCATCGATGAGCTGGCCAACAGCCTCAATTTTGATTTCGACCTTTCCCGTCAGATTTTCTCATTGTATGAATACATACTGCATCGTCTCACCCAGGCCAATGTGAGCAAAAATGATGTGATAGCGGCTGAAATCGAAACCATGCTGATGGACCTGCGCCAGACTTGGAGCGACACTATTGAAAAGGCCCGTTCAGAGTCCTCTTCCATTGGTACAGCAGTCGGCATGCTGTGATTGGCCCCATAGATGCTGCAGCAAGTGAAACAGGAAGTGACAAACTCTATGGACCAGCTTTTGCAAGAACTGCTATCAATCACCAGGCAAAGTCAGGCAACTTTGAGAAGGGACGATCTGACAAGCTTTCACAAGTCTCTAGAGCAGCGGGAAACGCTCCTGCAATCCATTGCCCACCTGAGGGCGTCAACGGAATCTCTGCCTGATGGTTGCAGTCGAGACCAAGCCAGGGTCTTACAACAAACGGGCAGTCCAGAACTCTGGCGGCAAGTTAGCGATCTGGATCATGAGCTCCTGTCACAGGTAACGGATCATCTGGATTCCTTGCGCCAGTCCTTGTGCCTGGTTCGCAAGCAGATGAAAATACAGACCTACACATCGACAGACATTCTGGACCGACCCTATCTCAATCAACTCAGATAACAGGTGTAATCGAATGAAAAAAGTGCTGATTGTCGACGATTCAGCGTTCATGCGAGTCACCATCCGGAGCATCCTGGAGAAGAGTGGCTATACAGTCGTTGCTGAAGCAGAGAATGGCTGGCTGGGCGTTAATCGTTATTTCGAACTCAAGCCAGATATTGTCACCATGGACATCACCATGCCGGAAATGGACGGCATCACATCATTGAAGGAGATCATGCGCCTCAACAGCAAGGCCAACGTCATCATGCTGACAGCAGTTGGCCAGCAGCACGTGGTTAAAGATGCGATTGTCAGTGGTGCCCGTGGCTTTGTGGTCAAACCCTTTAAAGAAGAAACATTTCTGTCTGCCTTGGCCCGAATCTAGGCAGACATGCATTGGATCTGGAAAGGTCTTGTGGATCAGGGTTATGGATTTGCTGACTGAACTGTATATCAAGGAAACCACCCAGTTGATCGAGTCTTTGGAAAACAAGCTGAGTGGTCAACTTTCCCCTTTTCTTATGAGTGTCGATGACATCCATCAGTGTTTCCGCAATGTCCATACCATCAAGAGTTCAGCGGCCATGATGCAGAATGAAACAGTTGCGACTCTGGCCCATACGCTGGAAGACCTGTTTGAGCCGATGCGCTCAAGCCAGAAGGGGCATTTTGTCGACCAGGGATTTGCAGAGTTGGTTGTCCGCATATCCAGTTGGCTAAAAAAGCATTTGTTGCCGGAAACTATCGACGGTCGATCCACTCAAGAGGCGGCCAATCTGATCCAGGACATCCAGCAGATTCGCATGGAATGGACCAGCAGCCAGCAGCCAACCACCACAGCTGTCATCGACCCGCCGGTGCCTTTCGCTAACGTGTCCACTCCCTCGCTGAACCCTTCGCTTTCGAGCGCAAGGACGCCGTCCAAACCATCATCTAAAAGCTTGTCCAATTATATTCTGGTCAATTCGGCCCGTTTAGCAAATCTGATTGAACGCTCAGAGCAAATCGCTTCTGCCTGTGCCGAGCTCGAAAACAATCCCAATGCTTTCTGTCTGTCCCCGCTCAGCTTTCTGGACAAAATCCGCCAGATCCATGACTGGTGCAGCCAGTTGTCCATTTCTACCAGGGAAATCCAGAGAGTTCCACTCAATGAAACGGTCGTCAATCTGAATCGCCTGGCTGATGATGTTGCTGCGATGCTGGGGAAAAAGATTGCGTTTGCATCAACAGGCGATGAGGTCGAACTGGGCAGCCACATGCTCAATCATATTGCAGACTCGCTGATCCATTTGATTCGTAATGCCATTGACCATGGCATTGAATATCCAAAAGAGCGGCATCAGCTGGGCAAGCCTGAGATTGGCCGTCTTACGATTGATGTCCGTCAGACACTCTTTTCAATCTTGATATCCGTTGAAGACGATGGCAGAGGACTGGATCCCGCTTTGATTCTGTTGAAGGCGGAGCAGCTAAGCTTATTGGACCGGCCTGCCTCACGCTATCTGGAAACCGAAGCCATTGACCTGGTTTTCACCCCTGGATTTTCAACTAAATCGGAGATTTCATCCCTGTCAGGCAGGGGCGTCGGCCTCGATGTGGTCAAAGACCTGATTCAGAGCATGGGAGGTCAGGTCCGGGTTGAGAGCATGCTTGGACAAGGCACAAGATTTACCTTGGAAATACCCAAATGATAGGATGATTGGATCAAATGCAGGTTTGTACAAACGAACATCTGGACTGGAGGGCAACGGAATATGCCTGATTTGAAAAACTACATGGAAATTCTTGTGTCCCAAATGGTCTATGAATTGATCCAGGACAGCAATCAGTGCAAGTGTAGCTTGTGCCAGCTAGATGCGTGCGCTCTGGCGCTCAACCGCTTGCCGCCGTGCTATGTTGTCAAGGAAAAAGGTGAGATCTACACGGACGTCCAGAACAGGATGAATCAAGAGCAGGTTGACATCATGATGGCGGTTCTGCATGCTCTGGAGCAAGTCAAGCTATCACCAGGCCACACTTGATTTTTGGCTGGAGTATGGTTGTCCACTTATGATACAATTCACCTGACCCCTTAAGAATGATTCCAAATTGCTTATGGGTCAGGAGTGGCATCATGCTCGACAGAAGTCGCCCCCTCAATCATCAGCCGGTGCGTCCGGGTCCGGTTCTGTATTGGATGAATCGTGACCAGCGTGCAGCCGACAACTGGGCCTTGCTTACCGCCCAGCAGGAAGCGATCCGGTCCGGCCAGCCGCTGCTGGCCGTTTTTTGCCTGCAGGAAGCGTTCCTCGGCGCCCGGCCGGAGCATTTCAGTTTTATGCTCGAAGGCCTTTTGGAAACGGCGCGCGAGTTGCAAGATTTTAATATTCCCTTCATTGTGCGCCAGGGTAACCCGGACCGAGAGGTCCTGGCTGTTGCCGACAGGGTCCAGGCTAGCCTGGTTGTGACTGACTTCTCGCCGCTGCGCCTGCCTCGTCAGTGGCGCAACGACCTGGCAGCAGCCGCTGGCAAGGCAGGGGTGGCGGTGTGGGAAACCGATGCCCATAACATCATCCCCTGCTGGCTGGCCTCTGACAAGCTCGAATTTGCCGCCCGGACGATCCGGCCGAAAATCCAACGCCAGCTGCTAGCCTGGCTGACCGATATCCCAGCTTTGGTCCGACATCCCTTCGATCTGCCAGTTGAGCTAATGCGAGACATTTCCGGGCCAGGCGCTCTCGCAGTCATCCAGCAAGCCTTGGTTGACCTCGAGCACCAGACTGCACCCGATGGACGCCGCCAGACCTTGCCGCCGCCGGGCCCTGCAGCGGCAAAGCGACGCTTGTCTCATTTCATCGCAGAATCCCTGAAAGATTTCGACCGGCGCAATGATCCCAATCTGCCGGTATCTTCACGATTGTCGCCCTATCTGCATTTCGGCCAAATTTCGGCCCAGCGGGCGGCTCTGGCTGTCCAGGCGGCTGCCCAGGCGGATCCTGATCTGGCCGCGCCTGCAGCTTCATTTCTCGAGGAACTCATCGTCCGGCGTGAATTGTCGGACAATTTCTGCTTCTACAATCCTGACTATGACAACTGGAATGGCTTTCCCGCCTGGGCTCGCCAGACGCTCGAGCGCCATCGCGCTGACCCGCGGGCTTACCGCTACAGCGATGATCAGCTGGAAAATGGCCAGACCCACGACCCGCTCTGGAACACGGCCCAGCTCGAGCTGCGCGACACCGGCCAGATGCCAGGCTATCTGCGCATGTACTGGGCCAAGAAACTGCTCGAATGGTGTGCGACACCGGAACTGGCGCAGCAGATTGCGATTGCCCTCAACGATGGCCTGGCCATTGACGGGCGTGACCCCAATGGCTATGTGGGCATCGCCTGGTCGATCGGCGGCGTTCATGACCGGCCCTGGGGCGAGCGGCCGGTTTTTGGCACGATCCGGACCATGACTTATGACGGCTGCCGCAGAAAATTTTCCGTCGACGACTATATCCGGAAAGGACGGTACAGGAGAGATGGATAAGGGACCTGTCACACTCAAGGAGAAGCCAGTTATTGGCATCAGTGCCTGCGGCTTCAATGCGCCCGTGCGCTACAACGGTCGCAGCATGGATTTCATCAAGGCAATCGGCCGCGAGAAAGGCGATTTCCGCTGGTGCCCGGTCTGCCCGGAAACGGCCGCCGGTCTGGGCGTGCCGCGCGACCCGATCCACTTAGTTGGGCAGGATGGCCGTTCCGTCTGGCATGGGGAGGGCAAGATCGTCAGCCGCAATGGCCAGGATGTCACCGAGGTCATGCTCGCCGCTGCCCGGGAGAGTCTTGCCACCCTGCGCCGGGCTGGGACGAAGGTTTTCATCTACATGGATGGCAGCCCTTCCTGTGGTGTTTACCGGACCACCTTGCGCAAACAAAGCCGGGGCAAACCACCGGGTGTGTTTGGCGCTCTGCTCGATGACGAGGGCTTTTTCCTGATCCCGGCCCTGGAGATGCAAAGTCCGCTGAAATGGTGGGACTGGCGTCGCCGTATGCTGGCCTATCTCTGGCTGCAGGAAATCCCGCTTAAAACGCGAGGTGGCCTGTACGAGGCCTGGTATCGGCTCAAATTTCTCTGCCAGGAGCTCGACGACCCGTGGGCCCGTGAACAGGGCCGCTATCTGGCTGCACTGAAAGGCCGCCTCGAGCCGGAGGTTGCGGAGCAATTCCGCCGTGAGGTCGGCGACGTGCTGCGCCGCCCCTCGACACTGAAACGGATCACCGGCAGCCTGTGGAAAAACTACAGCCACCACAAAAAAATCACCGGTCGGCCGGTCCCGGACATCCAGGATCCGTCGGTCCTGCGCAATGTCACGACCATCGCCCGGGAACTCATGATTATGGAACGGGAAGCCACAGAAGAAGGTATCCTGTTTGGCACGGCCCCTGTAACGTTGCGCAAAAAGAGACTGGATAAAGACACCCTGGAGGAAGTGACTCATGACAGTCCAGACTAAGAAAAAGGTCCTGGTCGTAGGAGCCGGTGTCCCGATCGTCCTGATGTCGGCCCAGATTGCCGCGCAGGAGGTTCTGCGCGACCAGGTTCCGTGATGGCCAAGTCAGAGATTCCCATCGAGTTGCTGCCAGACGTCGCCTGGTGTGAAGCGATCATCCGCCGTCACTCGGGTAGCTTCTATCGCTCGTTCAAGCGTTTGCCGCCCGGGCGCGCCGCGGCTGTCTTTACCGTCTATGCTTTTTGCCGCCTGGCGGATGACAGCATCGATGTCGACCACGATCCGGACCAGCTGGACCAGCTGGCATCCCAGTTGCAGGAATTTGCCGCTGGCAGGACCCCGGATGAACCGCTCTGGCGCCTGCTGCGCTGGGCGTTCACAACGTATGGTCTGGAGATCGAACCCTTCTTTGAAATGATTGAAGGCCAGCGCCGGGACATCATATTTGTCCAGCCTGAGACCAACCAGGACTTGTGGGACTATTGCTATCTTGTAGCCGGAACGGTGGGCCTGATGATTTTGCCCCTGCTGGCCCACCCGGTGACAGCGAGCCATCGCCAGCTGGCCATCGATCTGGGCCAGGCGATGCAGATGACCAACATGCTCCGGGACTTGGCTGCGGATTACCGTCTGGGACGGATCTATCTGCCCGCGCGTGAACTGGCCGCGCGCGGAATCCAGCCGGAAGATTTGGGTCGCGCAAAGCCCACACCAGCCCTGAAACACTACTGGCTGGAGCTGGCCCACGACGCCCTGCAGCGATATGAAGGCGTGAAGCGAAATCTCGTATCGTTTGACACCAAAGCACGGTTGCCCGTTCTTCTGGCTCTGCTGTACTATAGTCATATTACTTTACTCGGAATTAAAAATCCGGACATCGTCCTGGAGCGCCGGCTGGTGGTTCCGGACTCGTTCAAATACTGGCTCTACATAAAGGCACAATGGTACGTCTGGACCTTGAGGTTCCGAACAGAGGTGTGACATGCAAAACTGGATCAGCATCGCAGCTGTAGTCATGGTCCTGATCGGCAGCGCGGCCGTGGCCTACCTGGCCTATCGCCGCCGTTCACTGACTGGACTGGCGGCTCTGACGTCTTGCGGTCTTTCGGTCGGACTGTACCTGACCGGCGGACTGCGCCTGGTGGTGTTGCTCCTGACCTTTTTCCTGGGATCGACGTTGCTGACCCACTATCGCCAGAAAGACAAAGACCAGATTGAATCAGAGATTCATGAGAAAAAGGGACCGCGCGACTCCTTCCAGGTCATCGCTAATGGTGGACCGGCTTTGCTGATGGGGATTCTGACTGCTGTGACCGGCCAGGCCGCTTTCTTGGTCGGCAGTGTCGCAGCATTGGCAGCCAGCAATGCTGATACGTGGGCGTCGGAACTGGGCGTGCTTAGCCAGAACCAGCCGGTCTACATCTTGTCGCGCCGGCCGGTGGCGCGAGGCCTGTCAGGCGGCGTGACCCGTCTGGGCACCCTGGCAGCCCTGTCCGGAGGCGTGTTCATCGCCCTCGTTTACGGCTTGCTCCATTGGGGAGATCCGGCCAGCGGCTTTTCACTGTTATCCGACATGGCTGTGATCGCTTTGGCCGGTCTGGTCGGATCGACGGTTGACAGCATCCTGGGTGAAACCCTGCAAGCCCGCTACGCCAGTGCCCGGCAGGGCCAGCTGACTGAAAAAAGCTCGGAGCAGGGCGTTGCCAATTCGCTCCAGCATGGCCTGAAATGGCTTAACAACGACTGGGTGAATCTGCTTAGCTCTACCATTGCCGCTCTGGCAGCTGCCGGCCTGATTGCGTTATCCACACACTGACAAAAGGCTTCTGTAGGAAGGATTGACCGATGATGACAGACCTGAGAAAAGACTTATATGACCAGTACCATGCAGTCCTGGCCTGCATGGACAAACCCACCTGTGTCCATCTGGTACTTGCAGCCGTTTCGGAGGGCAAGATCGGTCTGGTTGATTTGTATTCAGACGTGCTGGCCAAGGCTCTCAACGAACTCTCTGAGTCGGAACTGGGCCAGACAGGTGCCATCTGGCGCGAACACGTCCGTAGTGAAATCACCCGGACCGTGATCGAGTGCTGTTATCCGGCTGTCGTGGCCGAGGTGAAAGTCCGCGAGCAGGGGAGGCTTGCAGCGGATCGGGCGGCTGGCGCCAAAAAGCGGGTGATGATTGTCCTGCCTGTTGAAGAATACCACGAACTCGGTGCCCGTATGGGGGCGGATTTTTTCCAGCTGGCCGGATTTGAAACCCTGTTTGTCGGTGCCAATACGCCAACGGAATCGATCCTGAACGGGATCGGCCATTTCCAGCCGGACTACGTCGATCTCCATGTCGTCAATTACTACAATTTGTTCAAAGCCAAGGACTTGCTCAGCCAGATCCAGCGCCAGTACCCCAAGGTCCGCCTTTTGGCCAGCGGGGGTGCCTTTTCTGGTGAAGCCGGCCAGCTGGAGCGCTTTGGTCCCGTCTGCCTGGTCCGTTCATACGCAGATATCGAAAGCTTGCTGAAGGAGACGTCATGAGAATTGCCTTTCAAATTGCTGTCCGTTTCCTGTCCTCCAACAAGGGCCAGACCATCCTGATTGCCCTGGGCATCGCGATCGGCATTTCTGTCCAGATTTTCATCGGCTCCCTGATCACCGGCTTGCAGAAAAGCCTGGTCGACACCACCATCGGCAATGCGGCCCAGATCTCGATTGTGTCCGATGCGGACGACCGCCTGATTGAAAGATATGAGCCGATCGCAGATGCTGCCCGGCGACGTGAACCCCGCCTGACGGCTATCTCGCCCGTGCTCGACCAGCCCGGCCTGATCGTCGATGGTGACCGTTCGAATTCGATCCTGATGCGCGGTTTTGACTTCGCCCGGGCCGAGCAGGTCTATGAGTTCTCCGAACGCCTGGTGGCCGGGAGGCTGCCGGAACGCGACTCCCAGGCCGTGATTGGTATCGATTTGGCCAAGGAGCTGGGCGTTCAGCTGGGGGATTTGATCGAAGTGACCGTGCTGGGCGGCGTCAAGAAATCTTTCACCTTAGTGGGTGTTTTCGACCTCGAGGTCCAAAGTGTCAACAAGTCCTGGTTTTTAGCCAATCTCGAGGCCGTCCAGGATCTGTTTGCCACCGGCGATGCAGTGACCGCGATTGAAATCCAGATTGGACCGGATGAAGTTTTCGAAGCTGATTTGATCTCGGAAAAATTGACGCCAATCCTCAATAGTCCGGAGCTGGAACTGACCAACTGGAAAGTCCAGAATGCCTCGCTGCTCTCAGGCCTCAATGGCCAGAGTGTGTCCAGCTACATGATCCAGTTCTTTGTCGTTGTCTCGGTGGTGCTGGGCATCGCCAGTGTACTGGCCATTTCGGTCCTGCAGAAATCGAAGCAGATCGGCATTCTCAAAGCGATGGGTATCAAGACCCGCCAGTCGAGCCTGATTTTCCTGTTCCAGGGCCTGATTCTTGGCCTGATCGGGGGCGTCCTGGGTCTGGTCATTGGTCTCGGTTTATCCTACAGTTTCACCATTTTCGCGGTGCGCCCCGATGGTTCGCCGGTGGTTCCTTTGTTCATCGATAGCAATTTCCTGTTCCTGTCTTTTGGCTTGGCTGTGGTGGCATCCACCCTGGCCGCCCTGGTACCGGCCAGGAAATCTGCCCGACTAGATCCGATCGAGGTCATCCGCAATGGCTGAAAGGACAGAAAAGAACATGACATCCCTCAACACACCCCCGTCGGGAGCCCCGGAGACGGTCCTGGCCCTGGACAAAATCAACAAAATCTATGGCGGCAGTGTGCCGACCCAGGTCTTGTTTGATATCGACCTTTCATTTGCCGCTTCGACGTTCAACGGCATCATCGGCCAGTCCGGCAGCGGCAAGTCCACCCTGATGAACATCATGGGCACGCTGGACCGGCCAACCTCCGGCACGGTCCAGATCAATGGCCGGCGCACCGACCAGCTCAAGCCCGATCAGTTGGCAGAAGTGCGCAATGAAACCATCGGTTTCATTTTCCAGTTCCACTATCTCCTGCCGGAGTTCACCGCCCTGGAGAATGTCCTGATGCCCCACCTGATCAAATATGGTTCCGCCAGCAAGGCCATCCGTGACCGGGCCACCGAGCTTCTGGACCTGGTGGGATTGTCTGGCGTCAAAAACAACCTGGCGACCCGGATGTCCGGCGGCCAGCAGCAACGGACAGCCATCGCCCGGGCCCTGATCATGAATCCCAAGATCATTCTGGCCGACGAGCCGACTGGTAACTTGGATTCAGACTCGACAGAAACCGTCTATGACATCATGCGCGAAATCAACCAGACCTTCCGCACAACGTTCATCATCATCACCCACGACCGCCACATTGCGGAAAAAACGGACCGCATCATCGAAATCAAAGACGGACGGATCAGCCTCGACCTTGATCGTCGCTAAAGGCTGATTTTGAAGGGCAAACTTGCGCAACCCTGCGCAATCCTGCGCAACCGTGGTGTTCTGGAAAAGCGTGAAAAGGTGATGCAAGAATACGGAAATTTTCATGCATTCTGCTATTTGTCAAATAGTCAGATTTCGTTTACAATTTTTCCATCCTGCCTGTCAAGGTAGCAGCGGCTGAAGGCGCGCTGATCTGGTGAGGTTCATCGATGCAAATGCTCAAAGACCGGATCATCCGGGATGGCCAAGTGCTCCCCGGTAATATCCTCAAGGTTGACAGTTTCCTCAATCATCAAATCGACCCGGTCCTGATGGATGCCATCGGTGAGGAGTTTGCCCGCCGGTTCATGAATGAACCGATCACCCGCATCCTGACCATTGAATCATCCGGGATCGCTCCGGCGCTTTTTGCCGGCTATCACCTGCGCGTCCCCGTTGTTTTTGCCAAGAAAACCGAATCTGCCAATCAGGATCCGGACACCTTTGCCGCTCCGGTCCATTCCTATACACGCAACCGCGACAATGTCATCCGCGTCGCCTGCCGCTATTTGTCTGCGTCTGACCACATCCTGGTGATCGATGATTTCCTCGCCCACGGCGAAGCGCTTTTAGGCCTGGCCGATCTGGTCTGCCAGGCCGGTGCTTCGCTGGCTGGTGCCGGCATTGTCATCGAGAAAGGCTTCCAGGATGGAGGCAAGCGCGTCCGCACTTCAGGTATCCGGGTTGAATCCCTGGCCATCATCGAAGACATGTCCGATGGACACGTCCGGTTTCAATGAACATCCACCTGATTCATCATCTGCCTTGCGAATCCAGAATTTGAAGCGACCCAGAAAAGAAGGAGAGAAACCATGAAGATCCAAAAAATCCTCCCCTTGGCCTTGGCCATGATGCTCGTCCTCGGCCTGGTTGCCGGCTGTGCCCAGAGCAGTGCCACCACCACTGCTGCTGGAGAAACCACTGCCGCTGCTGCCGAGACCACCACGGCTGGAGCCCCTGCTGAAAAGATCAAAGTCGGCGTTATCTACATCAGCCCGAAAAATGACGGTGGCTGGTCCCAGGCCCATGCCGACGGCTTTGCTGCTGCCGTTGCCGCTGTTGGTGCCGACAAGATCGATCTCAAGGAAATCGAGAACGTCAATGACGCCGATGCCCAGCAGACCGAAACCGCCCTCAACCAGCTCGTTGCTGACGGTTGCCAGATCGTTTTCGCCACCAGCTTTGGCTACATGGAAACCACAGCCAAAGTGGCCTCGGAAAATCCGGACGTCAAGTTTGAACATTGCTCCGGCTACATGAGCGCCGACAACTTTGCCAACTATTTTGCCCAGATCGAACAGCCCCGCTTCCTCTCCGGTATCGTCGCCGGCCGCATGACGAAATCGAACACCATCGGTTACGTCGCTGCCATGCAGATCCCGGAAGTTTACCGTGGCATCAACGCCTTCACCCTCGGCGTACGCTCGGTCAATCCGGACGCAGTCGTCAAGGTCACCTGGACCAACACCTGGTTCAACCCTCAGCTGGAAAAAGAAGCTGCCATCTCCCTGATCGACAGCGGCGCCGACGTGCTGGCCCAGCATCAGGATTCCACCGCTGTCCAGCAGGCTGCCCAGGAAAAGGGCGTCTTCGGCATTGGCTATGACAACCCCATGTACAGCGAAGCCATCAAGGACGCCTACCTGACCGCTCCGGTCTTCAAGTGGGGCGCCTACTATGAACAGCGTCTCGCCGCCATGCTCGATGGCAGCTGGACCACAGGCGCCTACTGGGGCGGCATGAATGACGGCGTCGTTGCCCTCGACGCAATGACCGCTCTCGTCCCGGCCGAAGTCCAGACTGAGGTCAATGCCCTTGTCGACACCATGAAAGCCCAGGGCAACGACTTTGTCTTTGCCGGCCCGCTCAAGGACAACACTGGTACCGAACGTGTCGCCGCTGGCTCATCCCTGAGCGCGGATGACCAGTTCGCCATGGACTGGTTCGTCGAAGGCGTCGTCGAAGCGAAGTAAACCGACTCCTTGACCTGACCCCTTGTGAATATGCCTGGCCTGCGCCGCCATCCCTTGTGGCACAGGCCAGGTTTTATGACTTTACAGGAGTTTTGCATGACCGATACGAAAAAAGTCCCAGCCATCGAGATGCGCGGCATCAGCAAAGCCTTTGCCTCTGTCAAAGCCAACCAGGATATCTGCTTCTCGGTTGAAGCGGGCGAGATCCATGCCTTGCTTGGCGAAAACGGATCAGGCAAATCGACGCTGATGAACATCCTTTCCGGGATTTATCTGCCGGATTCCGGTGAAATTGACATCCACGGGGAACGGGTCATCTTCCGCTCGCCGCGCGACTCCATGGCCAAAGGGATCGGCATGATCCATCAGCATTTCAAACTGGTCGAAAACCTGACGGCCCTCGACAACATCATCGCCGGGACCGGCCATGGGCTCTTCATCGACCGCGCAGCCGCCCGGGCGAAAATCGCGGCCTTGTCCGAACAGTTTGCAATGGGGATAGATCCCGACCGGCGCATCTCGACGATGTCAGTCAGTGAAAAACAGACCGTCGAAATTCTCAAAGTCTTGTATCGCGGATCGCAGATCCTGATCCTCGACGAGCCGACCGCTGTCCTGACGCCTCAGGAGATCACCCATCTGTTCCAGATCCTGCACCGGATGCGCGAAAACGGCCAGGCGATCGTTTTCATCAGCCACAAGCTCAACGAGGTCCTGTCCCTGTGCGACCGGGTCACGGTCCTGCGCCAGGGACGAACCATCGGCACGGTGCGCACCGACCTGACCACGACGACCGAGCTGGTCGAGATGATGGTTGGCCGCGCCGTGGACTTGTCGATTGACCGGCCGGTTGTACAGGGATCCGGTCTCTGCCTGGAAATCGAGGGTCTCTCGGTTCTGGACACCAGTGGGGTCCATCGCCTGAGCAAAGTCAGTTTCCAGCTGGGTCACGGTGAAATCCTCGGCGTCGCAGGCCTGTCCGGCAGCGGCCAGAAGGAGCTGTGCGAGGCCATCGCTGGTTTGCAGATCCCATCCGAAGGCAGCATCCGCTTCCATGGTAACGAGATCGTGGGCAAATCACCGCGCGAGATCATCAAGATGGGCATCAGCATGAGCTTCATCCCTGAAGACCGCCTGGGCATGGGCCTGGTTGCCTCGATGGACATCGCCGACAACATCCTGCTCAAGGACTACGCCTTCCACAAGGGCCCCTTCATCGACCGCAAGGCCGCCCGGGCCAAGGCGCGGCAGATTGTCTCCCAGCTGGCGATCAACACACCAGGCATTTTCCACACGGTGCGTAAGCTATCAGGCGGCAACATCCAGAAAGTCATCCTCGGCCGCGAGATCAACCTCAATCCGCGCCTGCTGATCACAGCTTATGCGGTGCGTGGCCTCGACATCCATTCCTCATACACCATCTACTCGCTGATCAATGAGCAGAAGCAGAAAGATGTCGCCGTCCTGTTTATTGGCGAAGATCTCGATGTTCTGCTGGAACTGTGTGATCGCATCCTGGTCCTGTGCAATGGCGAAGTCACCGGCATTGTCAAGGCCAGTGCAGTGACCAAGGAACAGATCGGCCTGATGATGGCCGGTGAATCGCTCCAAGAGAAGGAGGTCGTCCTCTGATGCGCCTGCGAATTGCCAAAAAGGAAACCGCCGGAGGGTGGCGTGCGGTGGTCATCCGCGTCACCTCTGTCCTCGTGGCGCTGATTTTTTCCGGCCTGATCATGGCCGCCATGGGCTTTGACCCGATTGCCGCCTATCTGGCGATCGCCAAGGGGTCCTTCGGCTCCGCCCGTGGCCTAATCAACACCGTCACCGTCGCGATCCCGCTCCTGATCGTCGCCCTCGGCCTGTCGATCAGCTTTTCGATGCGCTTCTGGAACATCGGTGGTGAAGGCCAGATGGTCATGGGTGCGATTTTTGCCACCTATGTGTCCCACCAGCTGCCGGAATCGACGCCCGCTGTTGTCTACTGGGTAGGCATGGCTCTGGCCGCCATGCTGGGCGGTGGCTTTTATGCCCTGATCCCAGGTCTGTTCCGGGCTTATTCTGGCACCAACGAAACCCTGTTCACCCTGATGCTCAATTATGTCGCGATCAAGGTTGCCGTTTTCCTGCGCCTGGTGCTCTGGAAAAACCCGGCTGCCAAGGGGTTCCCCCAGATCAAGGCCATCCCCGAGGCGGCCCACCTGCCGAAACTGTTTGGCATCCACATCGGCTGGATCATTGCCCTGGTGGTCACGGTATTTGTCGCCGTGTATCTCAAATACACCAAACGCGGCTACGAAACCCGCGTAGTCGGTGAAAGTGAACGGACCGCCCATTACGCCGGGATCAATGTCCGCCGTGTCCTGGTTGGTGGCGTAGCCCTGTCCGGTGCCATCGTCGGCCTGGCTGGTTTTGCCAAGCTCAGCGGTGTGTCACACGTCCTGTCGGAAAGCATCGGCGGCGGCAACGGTTTCTCTGCCGTCATTGTCGCCTGGCTGGCCCAGCTCAATGCGCCTGTCATGATCCTGATCGCCCTGCTGTTTGCTGCCATGGAGCAAGGTGCCATGGGCATGGAACTGGCCCTCAAGATTCCTGTGTCTGTCTCTGACGTCATCAAGGGCCTGATCCTGTTCTCGGCTCTGGCTTCAGAGTTTTTCATCTCCTACCACGTCGTCATCGAAAAAGGCCCGCGGGCCTTGCTCCGCCAATATCGCCGCCTGGGCCAGAAATCGCAGCAGGCAGCAGAAGCAGCGGAAGGGGAGGACCAGGCCTGATGGACATTTCATTGATGATCGCACTCTTTGTGGCCTCCGCCGTGCGCATGGCTGTGCCGCTGTTACTGGGTACCCTGGGTGAATCCCTGACCGAACGCTCCGGCAACCTCAACCTCGGCGTCGAAGGCCTGATGATGATGGGCGCAGCCACAGGCTTCATCGCCGCCTACCACACAGACAACATCGCCCTCGCCATTCTCGTCGGCATGCTCGGATCGGGCTTTGGCGCCCTGCTCTATGCCATCCTGACCATCACTTTTCGCACGAAACAAGACGTCACCGGACTGGCTTTGACGATTTTCGGCACCGGCTTTGCCAACACGTTGGGCAAAAGCCTGGCCAACCAGAACACGCCACCGGCCATCCGCGCATTTGCCCAGGCCACGCCGCTGCACCTGCAACTCGAACCGGTGACCAGCCTGCCCGTGCTCGGTCCCGTGCTGGCTTTTGTCGACACCGCTTTCCTGCAGCACAACTGGTTTGTCTACCTGACCTTTGCCCTGGCCGTGATCGGCTGGATCTACCTGTTCCGCACTCGCGAAGGCCTCCACCTGCGCATGGTCGGTGAAAACCCGGCGGCTGCCGATGCCTCCGGTATCCGGGTCATCGCCGCCAAATACATTCATGTCGTCATCGGTGGCATCCTCTGTGGCCTCGGCGGGGTTTACATTTCCGTCGTCAATGTCGGGACCTATCTGGAAAACATTGTCGCCGGGCGCGGCTGGATCGTCGTTGCCCTGGTCATTTTCATCCGCTGGGATCCACTCAAAGCAATCGCCGGCTCGCTCCTGTTCGGCGCCCTCGAGATCGTCGGCTTCCGCATCCAGCACATCGAAGGCCTCTCCAGCATCCCGGTCTTCTCCCAATATGCAATCGACATGTATCCCTACCTGATGACGATCATCGTCCTGGTCATCACCTATGCCCGGAAAAAGGCCTACCAGGGCCCCGCTGCCCTCGGCGTTCCTTATTTCCGCGAAGACCGCTGAGGCAGAGGCTGCCGCGGACCTGGCGAACTGCCAGTCCACAGGCCCAGACATCAATTGTTGTATCAAGGGAACCCTATCGGTTTTATTTTCGTCTAATCCCTGACTGGCAGAGGATGGTCCGGCCTGATCCGGACATCTTTCAGCCATAACCTCAATGAGGGAGGCGAACGACGATGAAACGGATAGTGGTTCTTTTTCTTTCCCTGCTGCTTGTTGTCCTGCCAGTGCTTGTTGGTTGCGACACATGGCCAGGGCGCGAAGGCACAAGCGCGTCGTCCGGGCAGACGGTTCCGGTGGAGACGACCCAGTCAACATCTGTTGTCCCGGAACCCGAAACCTATGACGATCTAATCGAAAAGTTGCGCGAACTGGCGTCAAATCCGGCCCTGGGGCAATACCGGATGTATGCTTTCCCCGAAGCCGCGATGGAAAAGGATGCCGGACTTGCTCCGGGCAGCCAGAACGCAGCACCCGCCGCCAATCCAGACCACTCCCAGACCAATATCCAGGTCCAGGGTGTGGACGAGGCTGATCTCGTCAAAACGGACGGTCGCTACCTCTATGTGGTTGCCAACAACCGCCTCAGCATCATCGACGCCCAGGATCCGGCCCGGATGAAGGTCGTCTCGAGCCTGGCTTTTGCCACCAACCGGGAGACTGATTCGATGTACCTCAATGAATCGATCCTTGAGATTTATCTCGATCCTGAAAACGAGCGGCTGACCGTCCTGCTAGCCGGATACAGTTATGAGAAATATCCACAACCTTGGCCGCAGCCGGGCGATCCGGAGATGAGCGCCCCCATTCAGGCAGGCCGCACCTACACCACGACACAGGTTTATGACATCAAGGACCGGACCGCCCTGCGCCTGGTACGCCAGTTCAGCCAGGAAGGCAGCTACGTCACCTCGCGCAAGATCGGTTCAGTCGTGACCATTGTCACGAACCAATACAAATACTGGATCTGGCCCATGCTGGATGAGACTGTCAAAGGTGATCTTACACCGGAGCAGGTTTTCCCAGCGACAGCTTCGTCGGAAATGGGATCTGGATCGGACGCTAATTCTGGTTGGGGATCCGGGGCGGATCAAGCTTGGCAAACAGTCACACCAGACCAATTGACGATCCTTCCGGAAGGCGATCCGGGCAGCCAGGTCATCCTGGCCTCCATCGACACCGTGGAGGAAACGAAACAGCCGGAAATCCTGGCTACTGTAGGTGCAAACGGAACAGTCTACTGTTCGACCGAAAATCTCTATCTTTTCGGTTTGCGCACCATCTGGCAAGCCCGTACACAAGAAGATGGCCTGGCAAAAGATGAAATCTGGCCTGGACCCTATGAGACTCACACGGAAATCTATCGTTTCAGCCTGGCAGGTGGAAAAATTTCGCCCGCCGGACAAGGCTCAGTTCCTGGCACCGTGATCGGACAATACAGCTTCGACGAATATGAAGGCTACCTGCGTGTAGCCACAACGACCGGCCAGGCCTGGTCAGGCAGCGCTGACCCTTCCGAGAATCACGTTTTCGTTTTGGACCAGGATCTCAAACGTGTCGGCGAAGTCACGGGCCTGGCTGAAGGCGAAACCATCCGCTCGGTCCGCTTCATCGGCCCGCTCGGATACGTGGTCACCTTCCGCACCACGGACCCGCTGTTTGTGATCGACTTGCATGACCCTCGGCGGCCGAAAGTGGCTGGCGAGCTGAAGATTCCCGGTTACAGCGCTTATTTACATCCGTTCGGTGAGGATCGCCTGATCGGCATCGGCTACGATGTCGGGCTTGACGGTGACATCGCCTTTGAAAAAGGCCTGAAAGTCTCCCTGTTCGATATCGCCGATCCAACCCGTCCGGCTGAGCTTTCGACCCTGATCCTGGGCAGCCGCGGCAGTTCGACCGAGTTAAGCTACAATCCCAGAAGCCTGCTTTTTTCCTCGTCTAAAAATCTGGTCGCATTTCCGGCCCTGCTGACCGAAACCACCACCGACAGCCGCCTCGAATACGGCCAGCCCAAATTCCAGGGTCTCATTGTTCTGACGATCGCCAATGACCGCGTTGTCCTGCGCGGCGGCGTAACCCACGCCGACCCAGCCGGAGCTGCACCTGACGAAGATCCGTACCTCGTTTACTACGGCGACAATGCCATCCGGCGCGGTGCCTACATTGGCAACACCCTCTACACCATATCCAATCGCCAGGTCATCGCCAGCGGCCTCGATACTTTGGCCCGGATTGGAGCGGTTGAGCTGCCTAAGGTTGGGTGAGCAGGAAGGTCGGGTCAGAGTGCGACCCTGGCACAGATGCCGGCAAAAGGATCCGGCACAGCTGCGAACCTGGCACAGATGCCGGCAAGAGGATCCGGCACAGGCCACTCGCCCCGCGCCAGCCGCGATCCCGTCCCCGGCCATCCGGCCACGATCCCGTCCCCGGCCATCCGGCCGTGCCCGGTCTCGCTACCACTCGCCCCGCGCTGCTCAGCCTGCAGTCTCGTCCTCAACTGGGATGCTCGGGATCGGCACGTCGATTTCGACGTCGGCGGCATAGTCGATGCCGGGCTGGCGGAAGCCGAACATCTGGAAGAAGTCGTCCCAGTAACCGTCGATGTCACAGTAGTCTGCAGCGTTTTCGGTGGCCACGATCGGCCAGATGCGGTCGACTTCCTGCTGGATGTCCGGGCGCATTTCCCAGTCATCGACCCGCAGGTAGCCGGCTTCATCAACAACCGGGCTGATCGCCGCCACAGCGGCTCCCACTGCCCCCGTGACATACAACTTATCCTTGAACAACCGGTACATCTGTTCGATGCAGCCTTCATGGAGGCCCTTGTCCTTCATCACCTTGTACAGGATCGAGATGTAGAGAGGAACGACGGGGATGGCAGCGCTGGCCTGGGTGACCAGAGCTTTGTTGACCGAGACGTACGCTTTGACATTGGGCATTTCGCGCGTCATGGCCTGAGCGGTCTCAAAGAGATGGCGCTTGGCCTGGCCGATCGAACCATTGAGGTAGATCGGATGGGTCAGTTCCGGACCGATGTAGGAATAGGCGACAGTGACCGTCTGGGGAGCAAGCAGGTTAGCAGCTTCGAGAGCTTTCAGCCAGTCTTGCCAGTCTTCGCCACCCATGACCTTAACCGTGGCTTCGATTTCCTCCGGAGTGGCCGGGGTGATCGAGACCGGGACGATGGCATTGGTGCGCAGGTCGATCGTCTTGTTTTCGTAATCGCCGCTGGTGGTCTTGAGGACCGAGTTGTAAACCGTGCCGTCGGCCATGGTGCGACGCGGCGAAGCCAGGCTGTAGACGATCAGGTCGACCGAACCAAGATCCTCGCGGATCATTTGGATGACCTGGTCTTTGACCGCAGCGGAGAAGGCATCGCCATTGACAGTCTTGGCGTATAGGCCTTCGGCCAAGGCGCGCTGTTCAAAAGCGGCTGAGTTGTACCAGCCAGCTGAAGCGGTGCGGTTGTTGCCGGCCGGCTTGTCAAAAATAACGCCGATGGTGGCGGCGTCGCTTGCGAAAGCCGCGCTGATACGCGAGGCCAGGCCGTAGCCGGTGGAAGCCCCGATGACCAGGACTTTTTTCGGGCCCTCGACACGGGGCTGGGATTTGACATAGTCAATCTGGCGGTTGACGGCAACGGCGCAGCCAGTGGGGTGGGCGGTGGTGCAGATGAAACCGCGGGTTTTTGGTTCGACAATCATGGTTAAGCCTCCGGAAAAGCAAATAGTTTGAATACCAAATAATCTATGCCCTATTTTGAACAAAAAGATGCCGTTTGACAAGTTTTCCACAGGACTGTGCTAAAATATTGTCAGATCGCTCATCCCCGCCCATTTTACCGGGAACTTTTCACAGGTGTTCCCGTCAAAAGGCCAGAACCGGTTATTGGCCGCGAACGGAACGTGAGGGACATCGATGAAGTTGCGTGAAAAATTGCACCGGGATTGGCCTGCGGCCTTATTTCTGGCGCCCAGCCTGCTAGGGACGGCGCTGTTTTTCTTTGTCCCTTTTCTTCTCGTCATCTGGTACGCGATGGTTGACAACCCAGTTATCATGAACTTTGTCGGCCTGAAAAACTTCATCAGCCTGTTCCAGAATCAAGCGTACCTCCAGGCTGCGGGCAATACCTTGCTTTTCTCGATCATCAGCCTGCCGCTGGTTGTCGGATTGTCGCTGGCCCTGGCGCTCTTGCTCAATGGCAAGCTCAGGGCCAGGAGTCAGCTGCGCTCGCTGTTTCTGTCGCCGCTGCTCGTGCCGGTCGCCTCGGTCGTCCTGGTCTGGCAGGTCCTGTTCAGCTACAACGGCGCCTTGAACACATCACTGGCCGATTTCGGTTTCATTCCGGTCGACTGGCTCAAAAGCGACAGCGCCCGCTTCGTGATCATCGGGTTGTACCTTTGGAAAAACCTCGGCTACAATATGGTCCTGTTCCTGGCAGCGCTCAATACTGTACCCGTGGAGATGCTCGATTCAGCCCGGGTGGACGGCGCCACGGCCTGGCAGCGCTTTCGTGCGATCACGTTCAAGTACCTGACCCCGACCTTGCTGTTCACCCTGGTCATTTCCTTCATCAATTCCTTCAAGATTTTCCGCGAGACGTACTTGCTGGCCGGAGATTATCCTTTCGAAGTGCTCTACATGCTCCAGCATTACATGAACAACATGTTCCGCTCGCTCGACTACCAGAAATTGTCAGCCGCAGCGATCGTCATGGCCCTGGTCATGATGGCTGTCATTGCGATTTTATTTATGGTTGAAAGCCGTTCCGGGCGTGACCTGGAGGAATCCTGATGATGCAGTTCCAGCAGCTGGCAAAAAAGAATAGCCGCCGTCTGGTCCGCGAAGGCGCCATCCTGGTCAAGAGTGGCTTGATTCTGGTGCTGGCCCTGGTTTTTGTGTTTCCAATCGTGATGACGGTCCTCAATTCCTTTATGTCGAGTGAGGAAATCATCGCCAACTACGGCATGCTGTTTGACAAAACCCGCAACCCCTGGGAAATGCCAGCGGCACCGGAACTGCCCTGGATCGCGCCGACGGCCCATTTCAAGCTGATTCCTGACCTGGTGTCTGCCGAGCAGTACATCGAGATCCTGTTCAAGAGCACGGACTACCTGATCAAATTCTGGAATTCAGTCTTCCTCGTCCTGCCCATCGTCGCCGGCCAGATTTTTGTCGGAGCCCTGGCAGCTTATGCGTTCACCCGTTTCCGTGGCCGCCTGGCGCAGATCATCTTCTTTGCCTACATCATCCTGATGCTCATGCCGTTCCAGGTCACCCTGGTACCGAATTACATCGTGGCCGAATGGTTCGGACTGATCGACAACCCGCTGGCCATCGTCCTGCCCGGTGTCTTCTCCACCTTCAGCGTCTTTTTGATCACGAAATACATGCGCCGGATCCCGCGTGACTACATCGAAGTGGCCCAGCTCGATGGGGCCGGTCACTGGGCGATTTTCACCAGGATCCTGCTGCCGATGTGCCGCACTGCCGTCTATTCACTGGCTGTCCTCGTCTTCATCGACTTCTGGAACATGGTCGAACAGCCGATCATTTTCCTGTCCGATCCACTGACCCACCCTTTGTCCGTTTTCCTGGTCAAAGTCAATGAAGGCGACATCGGCCTGGCCTTTGCCGCCTCGACCCTGTACATGATCCCAGCTCTCCTGATGTTCTTCCATGGTGAACAGTACCTTGTGGAAGGCATCACGCACTCCGGCCTGAAAGGATGATCCGACCGATGGAACAGACCGCCGCCACCACTAAAAGCCGTCTCCTGCGCCGCGCCACAATTTTCTTTTTCGCTGGCATGGCCATCCTGACGCTGTTTTCCAACACGATCGTCAACTATTCACTGCCGCGCGTCCAGGTGAAAAACTTTGAATCCGGCATGATGTTCCGCCAGATCCAGGCTGAGGGGACGATTTCCGCCCAGCTCCAGCATACGGTCAATTTCGGTGCGCCACGGATCGTTGACCAGGTCAAGGTCGAGGTTGGCTCGCCCGTTCTCGTCGGCGACGTGATCGCCACTTTAAAACCGACCGAAGGCGTCGAGCTGCTCGAGATGGAAAAGGCGCTGGAAAATGCCGAGCTGGCCCTTGCGCAAATGAAGCGAACTCCTGCGAGCTTGTCTGTACCGGCGATGGAAAAAGCCGTGAAAGCTGCGTTAAAAGCGATCGAAGATGCCAAGGATAATCTGGAAGATGCCAAAGATGCGCAATACCAGGCTTACGTCGAACTGATTAAAACGGAGCGTGGCCTGGAAGAGGATGTGGAGTATGCGAAAGAGACCTCGGAAATCAAGGAAGATGCCCTGACTGCCGCAAAAACTGAGTACAACACTGCAGTGGCCGCCCTGACTGCTGCAGAGGCAGCGCTGGCTGCACTGGAAGCAGATCCAGCTGCAGATCCCGATGCGATTGCCGCTGCCCAGGCTGCTGTCGATGCAGCCACTGCCGTCTTGTATGGCGATGACACCCAGGTTGGCAAAAGAGATTTGCTCAAGACAGCCCAGGACAATTACGACGCGGCCGAAGACGCTCTGGATTCGGTCAAAGCTTCGCTCAAGGCCGCCCAGGAAGCCTCGAATGAGGGCGCTGACGACGCGGGTGTGATTGCCGCCGAAGAATCCCTCGCTGCTGCCGAAGAAGCCTACCCGGAACGGCTCCAGGAATTGGCCGACGCAAAAAAAAGCGATGCCCTCGCGGTCAAGGATCGCCAGACAACCATCACCAAAGCCGAAAACGACCTTGAAGTCCAGCGCGCCAAGTTCGAGCAATTCAAATCGACCCAGGGGGTCAATGAAATCAAGGCCGATTACGCGGGACGCATTTCCAAGCTGGCCCTGGCGGATGGCGCGACCATTAATACCGCCGAGGCTGTCGCCGTGATCGATGATGCCCAGGCCCGCTATGACCTCCGGGCGACGATCCCGGCCGAGCAGGCCAAAGCATTGCTGATCGGAGACCGTGCCGACGTCAGCATGGGCAACATTGGCTGGGCCCAGGCCATCCTGCGCGAGATCCGCGAGGACAAGGACCAGCCCGGTGTCGTTAAGCAGCTGGTCTTCGATGTCGAAGGCGATGTCGCCCTCGGACAGCAGGTCAGCATCAACATCTACAAACAAGGCCGCAACTATGACATGATCGTCCCTAATGCAGCGATCCGCCAGGACGCCAGCGGCAGTTTTGTCCTCGCCATGCGCCAGAAAAACGGCCCGCTCGGCAGCCGCTACACACTCGAACGGGTCTCGGTCACGATCCTGGAATCAGACAGCACGAGAAGTGCGATCAGTGGGGCCCTGGACTGGGGCATGCCGATCGTGACAGCTGCCAACAAACCGGTCGAAGCAGGCAGCCGCGTGCTGCCGACCAAATAGAAAGAGCCAGCCATGGAACATTCACGCAGCGACAGATTCTGGCCTGAGCCAGATGAGGCAATCCAGCTGAACCGGCAGCCAGCAGGCGGACAGGATTCGCCTCGCCTGGCCTTTGCTCTGGCCGTACTGGCGACCCTGGTTTTGACCACCAGCTTCCTGTTTCTCCAGGCCTTGGTGTTCACCACCCGCGGAGCCCTGCCCGAGTCTGCTAAAAAGAACACCGTGCGCCCTTTCGCAGTCTATCTGGCTGCTGCCACTGGAGATGACAATCCCGGCTTGCAGCTGCGAGGCGTCGAGTCCATCCGCAAAGCATTGAACCAAGCTCTGCTCGAGCAGCAAGTCCAGATTGTCGACGCCTATGCCGGTTTTTCCAATCAAACGCTGGTCCAGGGCAACAACAGCCTGACCATGCCCCTGACGGGTGTTTCCGGAGCCAACTTTGCCGCGTTCCGCCACATGGAGCTCTTGAGCGGCAGCTTCCTCATCGATGATGCCTTCAGCAGCCGCAGCATCGTTCTCGATGAGCTGGCCGCCTGGCAGCTGTTCGGCGCGATCGACATCACTGGCTTCACAGTCAAGGTCCAGGACAAAACTTTGACGGTGGCGGGGGTTGTCCGCCTGCCGGACCATTGGCAGAGCCAGCTCAGCCGCCAAGACCAGGCACAGGCATTTGTCCCTTATCTGACCCTGAATGAACTCGATCCCAAGCTGAGCATCACCTCCTATGAGGTCCGCCTGCCAGAACCCGTCTCTGGCATGGGCATCCAGTATTTGCGCGATGCCCTGGGCAGCGCCGGAATCACCCCCGATTCAAGCGAGCTCGTCGACCATGATGCCCGCCTGAGCTTGGTCCCCTTGCTGACGAGCTGGCGCACCGTAGGCAACCGAGCCCTTAGAGATTCCGCCATCGTCTTGCCGTGGTGGGAGAACGCTGCCCGGGCCGCAATCGATCTGGCCAGCTTCTTAAGCCAGCTGGTGGGAGCAAGCCTGTTGACACTTGTGCTGAGCCTTTACACCCTGCGGGATCTGCCAGCCATCCGGAAGCGACAGCTGTGCACTCGTCTCGGCCTGGCTGCCCTGGCCGGACTTGCAGCAGCATACTTTTTCATCCAGACACGAAGCGAATGGGTGCCATCCGGCTGGGACTGGCTTGTCGCTGTCCTCGCTATGCTGGTCCTGCCTCAATTCATCTACCTGACCACCATCAGCTGGTCTGCCCTGCGCCGGACTTTCCCGGATACCCGGTCGGTCTGGACCCGGATCCAGCCAGTGGGCGAAACCCTGCAACGGTTCATCAAGCAGCTGCGAAAACGCAAGCCTGCCAAGGAGGAGACCCCGATATGAAAACCACAATCCCCGCTCTGTTCCATCCGAATGCCCGCCGGGCCAATGCAAACCCACTGAGACGTTCTCTCAGCCTGGTCTTGCTGCTTGTGCTGCTTGTGCCGCTGTTGCTCCAGCTTGCCGGGTGCAGTAAAAAGCCAGCCATTGATCCTGAACTGGCTGAGCTCGCCATCTATGATGCCATCGAGTATGAAATCGGCGACCAGTACAGCTATGTCCAGTCTATCATCTGGGCCAATGGCGAGATCATCGCCCTGGCCAGTGATAATACAGGCGTCAACAGTCTGGTCCGGATCAGCCCGGAGGGCCAGCTGCTCGGGACGGTGCCGCTGGATGCCATCCCTGGCCTGATGACCGATCCCAGCCAGCCTTCCAGTGCCTATCTCGATGGTGTTTTTGCCGGCCCGGCTGGCTCTCTGCTGGTTACGGCCACCGATTACTCTGACCCGATGAAATCTGTCCGCAATCTGTACCAGATGGACAGTTCCGGCCAGGTGCAGAAAACGCTGCTGCTGTTTGAAGCCAAGAATGATGGCAGCACCGTGGAATACCTCAACAACATCCAGGCCACTCCAGACGGCCATCTCCTGCTGGTGTACAACAACTCAATCAAACTGATCGACTTCGACGGCAATAAAAAGGGCGAATACAAGCTCGAAGGTCAGAATGTGTATGTCTCTTCGACCTTGTTTCTCAAAAACGGCCATTATGGCATCAGCTACTACACCCAGGAAGGCAGCATGGTCAGTCAGGAGGTCGATCTGGCAACAGGGACCAAGGTTGCCGACCTGACCTTGCCGCCGCAGCTTTTCAACACCACGCCGATTTACGGCAGTGACGGCACCTATTACCTGAATGGATACCAGTACCTCTCGCGCTATGATGAGGCCGCAGGCAAAGTGGTCAAGCTGCTGAGCTGGCTCGATCTCGATGTCAACCGCAACAATCTCTCTTACCTCTGGGTGGCCGCACCCGATGGCAGCTTCTATTTCGGCGAGACCATCTACCCCGACAATGGCGGCATGCCCTACAACGGGGAAGTGCCGCAGAATCCTGTCTTCAAGCTTTTGAAACTGACCAAATCCGCTGACCAGTCCGCGGTCGAAAAAACCAATGTCTCCATTGGGGCCTTCTGGATCAACGAAGGATTGAGAAAGGCGATCATCGAGTACCGCAAGGTTCGTCCTGATGTGCGCTTCACCGTGGTCGACTACAACGAGAACATTGATTACAGCAAACCGACTGCCTATGAAGATGCCATCACCAAGATCAATGCCGATATCCTGGCGGGTAAAATGCCCGATATCCTGATGACGAGCCAATTGCCCTGGCAGCAATATGCCAGCAAAGGCTTGCTGGTTGATCTGGGTGAACAAATGGCCGAGGACAAGGACTTTGATTCTTCGCTCTACCTGGAAAATGTCTTCCGGGCATCCTCGATCAATGGCAAGCTGTACACCCTGACCAATGCCGTCGGCCTGACTGGCGTCATGAGTTCCCGGTCCCTGGTCGGCGACCGGACCGGCTGGACGGTCCAGGAATTCCAGTCCTTTGTCGAACAGCAAGAAGATCCATCGAGCCTGTTCTACCAGATGCCCGGGGATGGTATCCTCAACATGCTCCTGATGGGCAATCTCAACGCTTACATCGACACCGAAAAAGGCCTGGCCAATTTTGATTCGCCAGATTTCATCCAGCTTCTGGAGTTTGCCAAGAAATATGGCATTGATCCCAACCAGTACCAGGACGGCTGGATCGAGCCGATGCCGGTGGATGGCGAAATAGCCGGTCCAGCTCTGCAGATGGTCTGGATGAGCCGTTTTGAAGATTACAGCTCCTATAACCAGACCTACAAGGGCGAGGCAGTCATGCTGGGCCTGCCATCCCAGCAGCGCAGTGGCCCGATGCTCAATTCCTACTCCTCTTTGGCGATGTCAGCCACCAGCAAGAACCAGGATATCATCTGGGATTTCTTCAAGTTCTACCTGAGTGAAGCCATGCAGGACCAGGTCATCACCAATTATGAGGGATTCCCGATCCGGAAAAGCAGCCTTGAAAAAGCAGGAGCCAAGGCCATCGCTGACACAGCCAAGTATGGCCAGGAACAGCCTTTCCCAGAAGGCGAAGCCAAATCGTCTGACATGGGCATGTGGTACGTCGCCAAAGTGACCCAGGCTGACGTCGATGCCGTCATGGCCATCCTGTCCCAGGCCGACACCGTCTATGCTTATGACGACAAGGCTTATCAGCTGATCAGTGAGGAAACCCAAGGATTTTTTGCTGGCAACAAATCAGCAGCCGAGACAGCGGCTGCGATCCAGAGCCGGATGCGGGCCTACGTGGGAGAACGGCAATGAGCCCCCTTCACACGGTGGATCCAAATGAGCTGGTCTTGCCGGTGCAGGCTATCCTGCGCTCGGCAGGCCAGCTGATTCTGGCTGCTGAAGACAGTGGTTTTGAAATAGAAAAGAAGAGTGACAAAAACTTTGTCACGGAAGTTGATCTGGCCGTCCAGAAGCAGATCGTTGATCAACTTTTAAAACTGACACCGGACCATGCCATCATGGCAGAAGAAGAGGATCTGGATGATCCGGTCCGCGACCGGCCGGTCTGGATTCTCGACCCGGTCGATGGCACGACCAACCTGATGCGCCACAACCAGCATTCAGCGATCTCCCTGGCCCTGGCCGACGGCGATGCGTTATTGCTTGGCTTTGTCTACAACCCTTTCCTCGATGAACTGTTCACAGCCGTCCGCGGCCAGGGTGCAACGTTGAATGGCAAGCCGGTCCGGACCAGCACAATCAGCCAGCTCAAGGACAGCCTGGTCAGTTTTGGCACCAATCCATACCAGCGCCAGGCTGCCCATGACACATTTGCCCGCGTCGAACGTGTCTTCCTGGCCTCGCTCGAGGTCCGGCGCAGCGGCACGGCATCCCTCGACCTGGCCTATGTAGCCTGTGGCCGATACGACGGCTTTTTCGAACAGCGGTTGCATCCATGGGATTTTGCAGCGGGTCTGCTGCTGGTTCAGGAGGCTGGGGGAATGGCCTGCAATTGGCAAGGCCTGCCGCTCGATATCCATCACCCTGACAGCCTGCTGGTCACCAATGGCAAGATCCAGGATGCATTGTTCGATCTGGTGTGCGATCATTAACCCAAGGAGGTAAGTTGCCATGAACGTCGGTCTGATTGTCTATTCCTATACGGGAAACACCTTGAAAGTCGCGGGAAAGATCCGTGAGCAGCTTCAGGCCCAGGGCCACACAGCCACCATCGAGCGGGTCCATGCCAGCAACGAAGACCCGCAGAAAAACCGGCTGGACAAAACCGGAGACCTGACCCAGGCACCGGATCCTTTGCCCTATGATGCCCTGATCCTGGCAGCTCCGGTTAATGGCTTTTCCCTGGCCAAGGTTATGCAGGACTACCTTGCCAACCGTCCGGGCCTGGCCGGCAAGCCGGTCCGCCTGTTTGTCACCCACCATTTCCCGAAAGCCTGGCTCGGTGGCAACCAGACCATCCGCCAGTTCAGCAAGCTGTGCGCAGCCAATGGCGCCCGCGTGGATGGAACCGCCATCATCGACTGGTCGAGCAAAAGGCGCGAGCAGGAAATTACAGATCTGGTGAGCCGCTTCAGCCAGTTCTAATCAGGTGGTGCCTATGATCCGCAACAATTACCAGGCAGCCATGGATTCAGCTGCCAGCCAATTGCCCATCGTATTCAAAAGCCTGGCGGTTGGCCTTGTGTCTGCTGCCGTTTCCATTCTGTACCGGCTCGCCTTGTCATCTGCCGATTCGCTGCGCAGCCAAGTGCTGGCAGCTGTCCATGGGCAGTGGTCACTCGTCCTGGCTTATTTTGCTGCCCTGGCGGTCCTGGCTCTGGCGACTGGCTGGCTGGTCCGCCGCTATCCGATGATCGGTGGCAGCGGTATCCCCCAGGTCAAAGGCCAGATCAAGGGACTCGTACGTTGCCCCTGGCAGTCAACACTCCTGGCAAAATTCATCGGCGGCCTGGTGACGGGGTTGGCTGGTTTGTCTGTCGGTCGCGAAGGTCCATCGATCCAGCTCGGCTCCAGTGCTGCCCATGGTCTGGCTGACCGTCTGGCTGCCACGCGAGTTGAGCGCAAGATCCTGATTGCCAGCGGCGCATCCGCTGGTCTGGCTGCAGCCTTCAATGCACCCCTCGCTGGTGTTGTCTTTGCCTTTGAGGAAATTTTCAAATACATCTCACCAATCATCCTCCTTTCAACCATCAGCGCCGCAGTCATGGCAGACTACTTGTCCAAGCTGGTCTTTGGCTTTGAACCTGCTTTTGACTTTCACCTGGTCGCAGATCTGCCCCTGTCAGCTTACTGGCTCTTGATCCTGCTCGGTGCTTTAACCGGCTTGGGTGGTGCCATCTACAATCGCTTCATGCTGACCACCATCAAGGCTTACCAGAAGCTGGGCAGCCTTCGCCCGTGGCTAAAAGAGTTGCTGCCTTTTACTTTGGCGGGCGTCCTGGGCCTGACTTTTCCGATCGTGCTCGGAGGCGGCCATCCGATTATCGAAGCCATCACACCGCAGGTGACGTTGGGCTGGCTGGTGCTGGTCCTGGTGGTGAAATTCCTCTTTTCTGCCCTGAGTTTCGGCTCAGGTGTGCCCGGGGGTATTTTCTTTCCACTCCTGATCCTGGGTGCTCTGATCGGTGCGACGTATGCCGAGATTGCCACTCTAGCGACTGGCCTATCACCCGATTTGCTGCCCAATCTCATGATCCTGGCCATGGCCGGCTTTTTCACTGCCATCGTCCGGGCTCCGATTACGGGCATCCTGCTCCTGACCGAGATGACGGGATCCTTTGCCTACATCCTGCCTCTGACCCTGGTCTCAATTACCTCCTATGTGGTGGCCGAACTGCTGAAAAGCCAGCCGATCTATGACTCGCTACTGGATAATCTGGTGGCCAGGCAAGGAGTTGAGCGGCCAGAGCGGGACCAGTTTCGCAAGATCGTGGTCTCGACGATCGTGCATCACGGTGCTCCTGTTGAAAACAAGGCGATCCGGGATGTCAAGTGGCCTGAAGGTGCCCTGGTTGTGGCGATCCGGCGCCATGGCCTGGACATCACACCGCATGGCGACACCGTGATGGAGGCCGAAGACGAGCTGGTGGTCCTGACCAATATCAGGCAGGAAGGCCAAGTCCGGTATCGCCTGGAACAGCTCGCAGAATATGTCCCGGACGGGCATGGATAAAAAAATATTCATGCAAACCCAGCGCTTTCATGTAACAAACCCAGTAAATAAGCACTCTTAACAGATAGGTGATGGATCCATGTTACGGATGACCAAGGCTAACGGGGAAAATGACACCTACACGATCGAGGCGTCCCTCATTGAACGGACAGGCCCATCTTGCCTGGGGCCTGCCATCGAGCGGCTGGCCAGATTCGAAAACGTCTATGAAGCCTTGCTGGCCCGCCAGGACAAGATCGCAGCTGAACTTGATCAGCTTAGAAGCCAGGGCCGGACACATTCAGTCTCGTTCAAGCAGCTGCTGGCTGAGAAATTGATGAATCAATCCATTCTAATTCTTTTCAGATCCTACGGCCTGGAATAGCGCCTTCCATATCAACTGCTACCCGAAAGGTTTGATTGGGTGTGACATTCATGAACCAGACAGGCCTGAGTAAAAGTTATCGTATTGTATTCGCCCTGACGGTGGCCATCGGCCTTTACCTGGTCAGCCTCGCTAATTTCCTGCTGTTCCATAGCTTGGCCGAGCTGTTCAGTGTCATGATCGGGACGACGATGTTCGTCATTGCCTGGAATGCGCGAACCTACACGAAAGAACAGTTCGATTTCATTTCTTTCATCAGCATCGGCTATTTTTTTGTCGCCATGCTGGATGTGTTACACACCCTGGCCTACCAGGGCATGGCAATTTTCCCCTGTCATGATTTCCACGCCAACCAAGTCTGGGTCGCAGCCCGCTTCATGCAAGCGGTGATCTTGTTCATCGGCTTCGTGCTGCTCCGGCACAAGATCCGGATCAACCTGCTTCTGGTCCTGATCGTGGATGCCGGTGTTACCCTGGCCGTGTCTCTAGCCATATTTGTATTCCATATCTTCCCGGTCTGCTACGTGGCAGGCCAGGGTCAGACACTTTTCAAGATCACTAGTGAATTTCTGATCATTGCCATTTTGCTGGTGGATATCTACTTGCTAAGCCAAACAAGTCAAGCCTTCGATGCAACCGTCAGCCGGAACCTGAAGTTATCCATATTCGCTGCTGTTACATCGGAACTCTGCTTCGTGCTGTATGTTGACAACTATGGTTTCATCAATCTGGTCGGACATTATTTGAAAATCATCTCGTTCTACTGGCTTTACCGAGCCATTGTCTATACCAGCATCCAGCAGCCCTATGCGACGATTTTCCGGCGCCTGACTGAAAAAGAAGCGGCATTGGAGCAGGTGTCACTGACCGACGAGCTGACCGGCCTGTACAATCGGCGCGCTGCCCTCACCTTTCTCGGTAAAGCCCTGAACCAGATCCAGCACGGCGGGGGTGAATTGACCATCTGCTTTATGGATGTGGATGGTTTGAAACAGACCAATGACCGGTTTGGCCATCTGGCCGGGGATGATCTGCTGGCGACAGTAGCCCGGTTGCTGGCCCAGACGGTGCGCGAATCAGACTATGCCTGCCGGATCGGCGGCGATGAGTTCCTGCTCTTGCTGCCACAGACCACTGAACCGGAAGCCCAGGCTTTGATGCGCCGGGTCTATGCGGCGCGCGACCGGATCAATCAGAGTGGCGAAAAACCGTTTCCAGTGGATTTCAGCATGGGACTGGCGTATGCCAGCCAGGAGCGGATTGCTAAAGCCAGCTTGGACCAAGTGATGGACCAGCTCCTCGAAGAAGCAGATGACCGAATGTATGCGGACAAAAAGAGCAAGCAGTCAGCAGACCAGTCAAAATCCTGATCCCGCTATGGCCAAAGGCCGGTTTTCTACTGTTTCCGGTTTATAAATGCTCCAGCCATTTTTCCCCTGGCGGGACTTCAAGGCATGGATTTCAGAGATGTCCTGGATATTGGAGGTACATAGGGAGTGCCTTCAATCTCGATGATTTTGCCGGAGAATAAGACGGGAACGACTTCGCCGCCAGAATGAAATAGGCATCGACATTCCGATCCAGAAGTTGATCCGTGTTTCGAAGAGGGAAGAGGACCAGAGACAGGGATCGGACCAGCAGGCCCACGATCATCACAGCCAGGCTCAGGCTGATGGGGGAAAGCTGCTTACAGTAATATTGTGGCACGGATCGGGTCAGGAACCAGAGCAGCTGGCCGGTTAATAAGCTGAAGACAAGCCCGTAGCTGAAGCGCCATGACGTAGTGATGCCAAAAAAGGCGGTTCGCAAATCCATCCAGTTTCTCTGCCTGTCCGTTAGTTGTTGAATCTGTTGCGGTATTTTTTGCATTTTACAACTGATTATCTTGCAGAATCAACGAATTTGGCTTGATCGGCTACGGAAGCAGGCTGCCCCTCTTGGATCAGGAGCTTGTTTTTCTGCAGGAACGCACCTTGGACAACCAGCAGGATTCCCGTGACGACCAGTTGCCATTCGATGGAGACCCGGTCCGCCAAAGGTCCGAAGACCAGGATGGCCAACGGCATGAAACCGCTGGAGATCATCGACAGGACGCCAAAGACGCGGCCGAGGAAAGCTTCGTCGACCTTCTCCTGCAGCAGTGTCATCGCGGGCGTATTGAAAATGGGCAGCGTGACACCTACAACCACCATGACGGCCACATAGATCCAGAACCAGGGGACAATACCGAGCAGGATCTGGTTGATCCCGATCAGGTAGACGGACAAGATCATGCTGTGGATCCGGTTTTTAAAACCACCCCAGACGGACATCATCAGTCCACCCAGCAGCATGCCGCCAGAAAACGCCACCTCGATGGCGGTCAGGCGCCAGACATCTTCCCCAAAGGTGCGGGCGACCTGAAGGGGGGTCAGGAAAGCCGCAGGTGTAACCAGGATAAAAAAGAAGGCGAAAAAAAGGAACAGGCTGCGGACGAGCCTGTGGTCACGGATATAGGCAAAGCCCAGACGCAGGTCATGCCAGTAGCTGAGGGCTTGCTTTTCCAAGGCTTTGGCGTGGGGGGCAACTTTCAGCGTAACCAGGAACAAGACGGCCAGGATGCAGGTCACGACATCGATCAGGAAGATGAATTCGATTGCCCAGAGACTCATCAAGGCGCCGCTGACAAGAGGGGAGACCAGGGCGATGGCAGACTGGAAACTGGCCAGAAGGCCATTGGCCCGCATGAGCTTGCCTTCTGGTACGATCTGGGGCAGGAAAGCACTGACAGCAGGATTCTGGATGGCTGTGCCGACAGACCGGATGGCAGAAATCAAGAACAACATCCAGACACCGTGATAGCCGAGACGGAAAACTATGACCAGGATCAGGGTCGCCAGCGCGATCCCCAGGTCCGCCAGCATGATCAGGCGCTTGCGGTTGAACCGGTCGGCCCAGACCCCGGCAAAAGGTGACAGGAAAAAGGTCGGCAGGAAGCCAAAGATGATAGACAATGCCATCATCAGGCCGGAGTTGGTTTCCAGTGTGATGTACCAGAGAATGGCGTACTGGACCAGAGAGGAGCCAAATAAAGAGATCGCCTGGCTGGAGATGAACACAGCAAGCAGTTTCTGCCAGCCAGAACCATCCTCAGGCGATTTTCCCGGAAATCCCGTGTCAGTCATCGGCTTCGAGCCGGGCAGCCAGATCATCCGGCCAGCGCCGTCCGGCCGCTTTCAGGCTGGCCTGCAGCTGATCGGAATCCCTCGCCCCGATGACGGCATAGGTGGGGACGGGCTGGGTCAGCAGATACCCCAGGACCACTTCGTGTACCGGCAGATCCAACTCACCAGCTATCTGGCGCAGACGGGCGAAGCGGCGGTCGTTTTTGGGGCTGTCGTACAATTTGAGCAGCGCCGGGCTGATCTTGACTTTGCCCAAGTGTTCCAGCTTGTCAAAATAGCCATTGGCCTGGGAAGAATAGGCAACAGCAGCCAGCCCGTAATCGCGATGCAGAGCCATGCTGTCTGGATCCATGGCGACCATGGTTGGATCAGGGAATCCGGCCGGAGAGGCCTCGGCCAGGCTCCACATCAGCTGGTTGGCGACAAAGCTGTGCCAGCCCCGGGCCTTGGCGACCGCCAGCGCCTCCCGAATCCGGGCTGGTTTCCAGTTGGAACAGCCAAAATAGCGGATTTTGCCAGCCTTGACGAAATCATTCAGGTAGCCCAGGATCTCCTCGACGCTGACCCGCTCATCATCACGATGCAGGTAATACAGGTCGATGTAATCCGTCCGCAAGGCGGCAAGGCTCTGGTGCAGGTCGACGGCCACCTCATCGCGGCCCAGACGCGGTACGGACATGGCTTCCCAGGCCGGATGGGCCCCTTTGGTGGCCAGGACGATCTGGTGGCGATTGCGCCGGGCCTGCATCCAGTTGCCGATGTAAATCTCGCTGTGGTTGAGGGATGGCTCCAGCCAGCGGCCGTAGATATTGGCTGTGTCGATGAAATTGCCGCCTGCTTCGGCATACAGGTCCAGCTGGTCATAGGCAAAATCCTGGGCATTAACTTCGCTCAGTGAATTGCCACCGAAGCTGATTACGGAGGCATTGAGCTCCGTGCCGGGCATGAGTCGATAATGCATGGGTAACCTCCTTGATTCTAGAAATCTGGCTTCATTATACCTTCCGGCTCGTCTGTGCTAAAATAGCTCCGTTACGAAATCCCGTGGGCACTGGTTCTTTTGATCCGGCGGCCAGGCAGCAACGTGATGCAGCTGAACGGATGGCAAGCATGAGTAAAAGACTATTGGTTTACGATCTGGAACAGATGCTCTATGGGGATGCACTGGCCATCCAGCGCCATGTCCTGGGCAGGCGTCAGCAGGATTTGATCGAGGATGCCCTGCTTCTGGTTGAACACCCCGCCGTACTCACGCTGGGAACCCGAGGCGATTACGCCAACATCTATCTGCCGCAAGAGAGACTCGCCGAGCAGGGTGTCACCATTTATGAAGTCGAACGCGGCGGCGATGTCACCTACCATGGCCCGGGCCAGATTGTCGGGTATCCGATCATCGCTTTGCAGGATTTCCCGGGCAGCATCCGCGGCTACATCACAGCCATTGCCACGGCCCTGATCGAACTGCTCAAGGACGAGTTCGGCATTGTTGCTGAGCAGCGTTTCGACAAATATTCAGGCGTCTGGGTCGGCGAGAACAAGATCGTGGCCATGGGCGTCGCCGTCAAGCGCGGGGTCACGATGCACGGCTTTGCCTTCAACGTCAACACCAACCTGGACCATTTCGACTGGATCAATCCCTGTGGCCTCTCCAAAGGTGTCACGTCCGTGGAACGCGAGACAGGCCGGCCTGCGGATTATGCCCAGGTCAAGTACTTGGTGATCCAGTACCTGTCCCGCCACTTCGACCGCCAGCCAGACGTGCGGCCCCTAAGTGAACTAACTGCCCAGCTGGCCCCGCCCATGGAGGTAGAATCATGACTTCATCGATCCAACCGGCCGGACGGCCGCGCAAGCCTGACTGGTTCAAAGTCCAGGCCAATGCCGGGGAAGCTAATGAGGCGGTCATCCGCCTGATCCGTTCGCTCAACTTGCACACCGTGTGTGAGGAAGCCAATTGCCCCAATGCCGGGGAGTGTTTCGGCAACAAGACCGCAACGTTCATGCTCCTGGGCAGCCAGTGTACGCGCAATTGCACGTTCTGTGCTGTCGGCAAGGGGTTTCCCGAAGCGCCTGATCCGGATGAACCCGTCCGTCTGGCCCAAGCCATCGCCCAGCTGGGTCTTAAACATGTTGTGCTGACTACCGTCACCCGGGACGATTTGCCGGACGGCGGGGCCGCCCATTTCGTCGCGGTCATTAAGGCGATCCGCGAGCGGATTACGGAAAACACACCAGCGATCGAAGTCCTGATCTCGGACTTGCAGGGGAACTGGGATGCCTTGCAGCAGATCATCGACGCCCGGCCCCAGGTTATCAACCACAATGTCGAAACGGTCCCGCGCCTGTATCCAGAAGTCCGGCCGGAGGCCGATTTTGTCCGCTCGGTCGAGCTCTTGCGGCGCGTCAAAGCGCAAAATCCGGATATTCTGACCAAGTCCGGCATCATGGTCGGCCTGGGCGAGACACCCTCCGAGGTGCTTGCGGTCATGGAGACCTTGCGGGAATCTGGCTGCAATTTGCTGACGATTGGCCAGTACCTGGCCCCATCACCAAAGCATCATCCGGTTATCGAGTATATCCATCCGGACCAGTTCCTGGCCTATAAAAAAGCGGGTGAGGCAATGGGTTTTGCCCATGTTGCCTCAGGCCCGCTGGTGCGCAGTTCCTATCATGCTGGAGAAGCGTTTAAAACAGTCCGCTGATCTGGCCATCATGGTCGATGTCGATGATCTCAGCTGCCGGTTTTTTCGGCAGGCCAGGCATGGTCATGATATCCCCCGTCAAGGCCACGACAAATCCTGCACCCGCTGACAGGCGCAGTTCGCGCACGGTGACGGAAAAACCGGTTGGCCGGCCGAGCAGGGCGGGATTGTCGGACAGCGAGTACTGGGTCTTGGCCATGCAGACCGGCAGGTTGCCCAATCCCTGCTTCAAGATCGCTTCGAGGTCCTTGTGCGCCTGGGCTGTCAAGACCACGTCATCGGCGCCGTAGACTTTCTGGGCGATGGTGCGGATTTTTTCCGGCAGGGGCAAGTCTTCCGGATATAGGAACTGGAAATTCTTGCCATCCTCGTCCAGGCACTCGAGCACCGAACGGGCCAGATTCTCACCACCGGCGCCACCTTCTGCAAAAACCCGGGAAATGGCCATCCGAACGCCGTTCAGGGCACAGGCTGCACCGACGGCTGCGACTTCTGCCGCCGTATCGGTCGGGAAATGGTTGAGGGCAACCACACAGGGCAGGCCAAAGGCGGCGATGTTCTCCAGATGCTTTTCCAGATTGGCCAGGCCCTTTTTCAGGGCAGGCACATTTTCCTGGCCCAGCTCGGCCCGAGGCACACCGCCATTGTATTTCAAGGCCCGGATGGTGGCGACCAGGACGACCACGTCCGGTTTGAGGCCGCCAACCCGGCATTTGATGTCGAAAAATTTCTCCGCGCCCAGATCGGCGCCAAAGCCTGCTTCTGTGATGGTGATTTCACCGAGTTTCAAGGCCAGGCGGGTTGCCCGCAGGCTGTTGCAGCCATGAGCGATGTTGGCAAAAGGACCACCGTGCATCAGCGCTGGCGTGCCTTCGAGCGTCTGGACCAGGTTAGGCTTGAAGGCGTCCTTGAGCAAGGTGGCCAGGGAACCGGCTGCCTTGAGGTCATCAGCGGTGACCGGCTGGCCATCGTGCGTATAGGCCACAACCATGCGCTGGAGACGCGCCTTAAGATCGGCCCGGTCTGTTGCCAGGCAGAGAACGGCCATGATTTCCGAGGCCACGGAGATGTTGAAGCCGTCTTCGCGCGGGATGCCGTCGGCCTTGCCACCCAGACCGATGACAATGTGGCGCAAGGCCCGGTCGTTCATATCAAGGCAGCGTTTCCAGACAATGCGGCGCGGATCGATCCCGAGGGCATTGCCCTGGTGGATGTGGTTGTCAATCAGGGCCGCCATCAGGTTGTTGGCTGCCGTAATGGCATGGATATCTCCGGTGAAATGGAGGTTGATGTCCTCCATCGGTAAAACCTGGGCATAGCCGCCGCCTGCGGCACCCCCTTTGATACCGAATACGGGTCCCAGCGAAGGCTCGCGCAGCGCGATGATGGTGCGGTGGCCCAGCCGGTTCAAAGCCTGGCCCAGACCGACCGTGGTGGTGGTCTTGCCTTCGCCGGCCGGGGTCGGATTGATCGCCGTCACCAGGACCAGCCGGCCGTCCGGCCGATCGGACAATCGCTCATACAGGGTGTCATCAAGCTTGGCCTTGTAACGGCCGTACAGGTCCAGCTCATCCTCGGCGATACCCAGTTCCAGGGCAATGTCCAGGACAGGGCGCATCACTTTCTGGCTTGCAATTTCGATATCGGACAACATCTTTTCCCTCCGTGCAACAAAAAGCTAAATTTCCTGACGTCAGCACAATATTTTGGGTGAAAACAGGATTATACCACAATGGATAGTGTAGTTGGTTTGACTTTAGTTCGTAAAAGTGATACAGTTTGAACATTGGAACAAAATCGGTTCCAGACCGTGGCACTACTTTAACTGGAGGTCGACAACATGATCATCAAGACAGATCTCGATTCCTGCAGGAAAGACATGCAAGCATACATCGGCAGGAAGGTCACACTCAAGTCCAACGGCGGCCGCAAACGCCTCATCGTGCAGGAAGGCATCCTCGAAAGCTGTTACCCCAATGTTTTCACCGTCCGCTGTGCAAAATCCAACGTCTACTCCGAGATGGTATCCTATAGTTATGTCGATATCCTGACCCACACCGTTGAAATCGACATGGATAATGGCACCCGGTTTGAAGTGGTCGCCCACTGACCGCACCCATCCCATGTACCCGTTGCTTTGAAAAATGGCCCGCGCGACCGTGCGGGCTTTTTCGCACCCGGGCAAGGAGGCCCCATGCAATCACTGACCCTGGAAGCTTGTGCCAAGATCAACCTCTCCCTCGATGTCGCAGGCACCCGGCCGGACGGCTACCATCTCTTGACGACCGTCATGCAGTCTGTGTCACTGTCGGATCGAGTATACCTTGAATTGGACCGGCAGGGCAACGGCCTGATCCTGCTGGCCAATGACCCGTCCATCCCCCTGGATGAGCGCAACACAGCGCACAAGGCCGCCCGTCGTTTTCTCGATGCCACCGGGGTCAGTGCCGGTGTCAGGATTTTTCTCGAAAAAGCCATTCCAACCGAGGCCGGCCTGGCAGGAGGGAGCACCGACGCAGCAGCCGTCCTGTACGGACTCAATGAATTGTGCGGCAAGCCACTCTCCATGGAACAGCTGCTGGAGCTGGCAGCCAAGATTGGTGCCGACGTACCTTTTTGTCTCACGGGCGGAACGGTCCTCTGCACCGGGATCGGGGAGATCCTCACCCCGCTGGAGGCCTTTGCCCGCGTTCCCCTGATCCTGGTCAAACCGGACTTCGGCATCTCCACCCCCTGGGCTTTCCAGCGTTATGACGAAAATCCCGCCGCGATCCATCCCAACCACAGCAAATTGTTCTCGGCGATGCAGCGGCGCGATCTTCTAGCCATGCAGGAAGCCACGGCCAATGTTCTCGAATCCGTCTCAATCAAAGCCCATCCCATTCTGGACTCCCTCAAGCAACACTTGGTGGACCTTGGTGCAGGCATGGCTTTGATGAGTGGCAGCGGTCCGACTGTGTTCGGCCTGTTCCGTGAAACCGCCCACCGCGACCGGGCTTATGCTGCTCTCGAGCAACGCTTGCCGGACGGCTACCGGATTTTCTCGGCCACGACCCGTGGACAGGGCCTTCGGATCATCTGATCGGCCATCGTCCGGAAATTTTCATGATTGACAGAATCACCAGGTCGCGCTTATAATCGTAAAGCATTGCAAAAAAATGACCTGGAGGTGAAGATAGATGAAAATGACCTACCAGCCGAAAAAACGGCAACGTTCCAAGGAGCACGGCTTCCGCAAACGCATGCAGACGGCATCCGGCCGTGATGTCCTCAGACGGCGCAGGCTCAAAGGAAGAAAACAGCTTTCAGCTTGAAGACCGCATCACTGTGGTCTTTCTTCTTTTTAGCGTGAATGGCAGGAGCCTGACCGGACCAGACCCCAAAGGACGTCTATAAATGCAAAAGACGACGACTTTGCGCAAGAATTACGAGTTCGGCCGTGTCTACCAGAAAGGCCAGCACGTGGCGACAAGGACACTGGTGATCCACTATTTTTCTCGTCGCCACCGCCAGTTGCGCCTCGGTGTGACAGCCAGCCGGCAAGTCAAAGGCAGCGTGGCAAGAAACCGGGCCAAACGACTGCTCCGGGAGGTCTACCGGCTCCATGAGCATGAGCTCAAGACGGGTTATGACCTGATCCTGGTCGGCAGGGCAGTGGAATCTCCGGTCAGCTACTGGGAAGTCGAGGCAGATTTCCTCCGGGCCTGTCGCCGTGCCGGCTTGATGCAGACACCACATCAGGAACGCAGAGCAGCAGCCGAGTCCGCCAATCAGGACCCAGCACCATGATCCAGCGCTTCCTGCTCACAATGATCCGGTATTACCAGCGGACGATCTCGCCTCACACAGGTGCGTCGTGCCGCTATTTGCCCACTTGCTCCCAGTATGCCGCCGAGGCGATTGATACCCACGGCGCCTTCAAAGGAACTCTACTGGCGGTCTGGCGCATCCTGCGCTGCAATCCATTCAGCAAAGGCGGCTATGACCCGGTGCCCCCGCACCATCACAAGGAGAATTGAACGCGATGGACCTGGCAGTTGTAAGCCTCGTAAGCCTATTTGATCCCCTCTACATTGCCTTTGGCTGGGCAATGCGCTTCCTGTACAATTTGTTCGACAACTATGGCCTGGTCATCATCGTCTTTACGGTGGTGCTGCGTGGCCTGATGATCCCGCTTGGGGTCCACCAGCAGAAGGCCATGATCAAGCAGCAAGCCCTGCAGGGCGAGCTCCAGGAGATCCAGCGGCTCCACCCCAATGACAAAGCCAGGCAAAGCGAACTCCAGATGGAGCTCTACAAAAAGCATGGTGCATCCCCTCTGTCCGGCTGTCTGCCGGCGATCTTGCAGCTGTTGATTATCTGGCCGATTTTCCAGATTTTCCGCGCACCTCTGGTCCGGGTCATGCAGGTTTCCACAGAAAACATCACCAGGATTGGCGATTTCCTCAAGGCGGCCAGCCTGATCAGCGAAACCGACGCAAAAAATGCCGTCACCAATAACATCCCCCTGATCAATGCATTGAATGCGAGTGCATCGTCCCTGGGCCAGGTGGTCAGCCAAGGCCTGATCGAACTGCGCCAGTTCATCGATGTCGAATTCCTCGGCATGAACCTGGGCTTGACACCCAGCTGGAAACCAGCTGACCTTTTCGGTGCCGGCCAGGCCGAGTACCTGCCGCTTCTGGTTTTCCCGCTTCTGGTTGTCCTGACGACCCTGGTCCAGATGCGGATCTCAACCATGACCATGCCAAACCGCCGGAAAAAAGCTGAAGCTAAAGAACGGGAAAGACTCAACCCGGCCCGCGCCGGCCAGTCCCCCGAGGACCGTTCCGAATCCATGATGAAATCCATGAACATCATGATGCCGCTGTTCATGCTCTGGACCACTTTCACCATGCCCGCTGCCCTGGGCCTTTACTGGATCATCGGCAACATCATGATGATCATCCAGAGTGTTTTGATTTATTTCCTGTTCACTCGCAAACTGGAGGATAAAGCACATGGCCACAATGGTTGAGAAGACTGGCAAGACTGTCGAGGAAGCCATCAACGAGGCACTCGAGGAATTGGGCGTCACATCCGAAGAAGTTATTATTGAAGTCATTGACGAAGGCGTCCCGGGGGGAGTCCTGGGTATCGGCCGCCGTCCGGCCCGCGTCCGGGTCAGCATCGATGAGGAAGTGCTCCACCCGAGCCCTGCCAGCGACGAAGCCCCTGCTTATTATGGCGACGACGAATACACCGATGAACCGGAGTCCGCGGAGGAGGCTGAAACGACAGCCTATGTAGCTGCCATCCTGTCCGGGATCGGCATCCATGGCAAAATCAGCTCGTTCCGCGAGGGTGACACCCTGCACATTGACATCAGCGGCCACGATGTCGGTGCTGCGATCGGCCACCATGGTGAAACCCTGGACGCGATCCAGTATCTGGCCACCCTGGTCGCCAACAAGCAGAGCGAAAATCGCCTGAGAGTCTCGGTTGACATCGGCGGCTACCGTCGCCGGCGTGAAAGCACATTAGTCAGCATGGCTGAACGGGCTGCAGAGAAGGTGGTCAGAAGTGGCCGTGCCTTCAAGATGGATCCGATGAATCCAGCCGAACGCCGGATTGTCCACACAGCCCTGCAGGACTACCCAGGGGTCACCACCTTCAGTGAAGGTGAAGAACCGGAACGCCGGATCGTCATCACCCCGTCGGATGTCTGAGGCCAGATCGCTGCAGGCAGAAGCCATGAACATCGACCCTGTCCAATTGAATGATACGATTGCAGCCAGTGCCACGCCGCCGGGAACGAGCGGAGTGGCACTGATTCGCATGTCGGGACCTGCCAGCAAGGCTGTAGCAGCTGCGATTTTCCAGCCGCAAAATCCCCGCTTTCCAGTTGCTGATGCCATGGCCGGCTATACCTGTGCACCTGGCTGGATTGTCGATCCGCTCTCATCTGATCAAGAACCGGTCGATCAGGTTGTCCTGACGCATTTTGCCGCGCCCCATTCCTTTACCGGTGAGGACGTGTATGAAATCACGTGCCATGGCGGTACGGCCGTTCGCCAAGCCATCCTGGATTTGCTCTACAGCCTCGGGGTCCAGCCGGCTGGACCCGGTGAATTCACCCGCCGTGCATTCCTCAATGGCAAGCTGGACCTGGCCCAGGCTGAGGCTGTCATGGATCTGATTGCCTCGACGGCCGGCAAGCGCGCCCGGGCAGCCGCCCGCCAGCTGCAGGGCCAGCTGTCCCGTGAAGTCCAGTCGGTCCAGAGAGATCTCTATGCCTTGCTGGCCCAACTCGAGCTGGTGCTTGAATATCCGGAGCACGAAGAAAGCCAGCAAGCCCAAGCGGGCTTGATAGCTGGCCTGTCCGATGCGATGGCCCAAGTGGCTACTCTGGCCGCAAGTTTCCGCCAGGGCCGCCTGCTATCAGAAGGTTTCACGGTTGTGATCGTTGGCCGGCCCAATGCCGGCAAATCATCCCTCCTCAATACCCTGGCTGGCTATGACCGGGCCATTGTCACGCCGGTGGCCGGCACGACACGGGACACCGTGGAGGAACTGGTCGACATCGGTGGCATACCGGTCCGTCTGGTTGATACGGCCGGGTTGCGTGACACGTCTGACCTGGTCGAACGGATCGGCGTGGACCGCGCTCGATCGGCCATTCTCGAGGCTGACCTGGTCCTGTGGTTGATTTCGCCCCCTGATGAAGGGTCAGGAGATTTTTCCCTGCTGGACACGTCCAGACTGGACACGGAGCTGGACGAATTGCGTGACCTGGCGGAAAAAACCGATGCTCTGCTGCTCGTTGCCGGCAAAGATGATCTTGCCGCCAGTGCCCCATTGCGGGAGTGGCTGGCTGCCGAACTGCCTGATTTGCCGCTGGTTTCGTTTTCTGCCCAGACCCGCGAAGGACTGTCTGCCATCCGCCAGGCGATCGTGGACCGGTATGACCGGGCAGGTAATGCCCAGGCTGATGAAGCCCTGGTCACGTCCAGCCGCCACAAGGCTTGCCTGGACAAGACCCTTTACAGCCTCGAGGCGGCCTCGCTGGAACTGAACCGGGGCGACATGCTGGACCTCGTCGCGGCCTTGGTGCGCAGCGCCCTGGAGAATCTGGCCGAAATCACCGGCGACCTGGTCAGTGATACCCTGATCGAGACGATTTTCAGCCGCTTCTGCGTCGGTAAATAAAATCATTGATGCTGCCGGCACACACGCCTTGCTGGCTATAAGAGGAAAACAAGACTGACATGCTGACCATTGAGCAAGCCCTGAAGCGGCCGGGTGCCTATCTGGCCGATGCCTATGATGTTGCGGTGATTGGCGCCGGACACGCTGGCTGTGAAGCGGCTCTGGCTGCCGCCCGCCTCGGCTGCCAGACGATTTTGTTTGCCATTAACCTGGACTCCGTCGGCAACATGCCCTGCAATCCCAATATCGGCGGCACCGCCAAGGGCCAGCTGGTGCGCGAAATTGATGCCCTGGGTGGCGAGATGGGCCGGGCCGCCGACAAGGCCATGATCCAGTTCCGGATGCTCAACCATTCGCGCGGCCCGGCCGTCCTGTCGCCACGAGCCCAGATCGATCGCCGCAAATACCAGGCTGTGATGAAACAGACCCTCGAACAGACCGAAAACCTGGATTTGCGCCAGTCTGAAGTGGTGGAAATCCTGGTCGAGCCTGTCTCTGCTGATTCTCCAGAACGTTCTGCTGGTGTCTTGCCCCGGGTCACCGGTGTCATGACTCGGACGGGTGCGATTTACCCGTGCCAGAAGGCGATTCTGACCACCGGAACCTATCTCGAAGGCAAAATCATCATCGGCAGTTGCCAATACAGCGGTGGCCCGGACGGCATGTTCCCGGCCATCGGCCTGTCGGACTCCCTGCGCAGCCTTGGTCTTGGCCTGGTCCGTTTCAAAACCGGCACGCCTGTCCGCCTGAACTTGCGCACCATCGATTTCAGCCAGACGGAACGCCAGGATGGAGATGAGCAGGTGGTGCCTTTTTCCTATGAGCACGAAGAGGATCCGACTTACACCCAGATTGAGCAGCAGCCGTGCTACCTGACCTGGACAACCCCGGAAACGAAACAGGCTGTCGAGGTCAATCTCCATCGCTCGCCTCTGTTCAGTGGCGAAATCGAAGGCGTCGGACCTCGCTATTGCCCCTCGATCGAGGACAAATTTGTCAAATTCAAGGACAAGGAGCGGCATCAGGTTTTTATCGAACCGATGGGGCGCGATACCTTTGAAATGTACCTCCAGGGCATGTCGAGCAGCATGCCGGAGGATGTCCAGGTACGGATGATGCGGTCCCTGCCCGGCCTTTCTGACGCCAAGATCATGCGCAGTGCCTATGCCATCGAATACGACTGCCTCGATCCGACTGGCCTGCGCCTGACCCTCGAGACCAAGGCGGTCCACGGCCTCTACAGCGCCGGACAGGTCAATGGCACCTCTGGCTACGAAGAAGCAGCCGCCCAGGGCCTTGTGGCCGGAATCAATGCTGTGCGTACCCTGAAGGGCCAGCCCCCGGTCGTGATCGACCGGTCCCAGGGCTACATTGGGGTCCTGATCGATGACTTGGTCACAAAAGGTACCAACGAACCCTACCGGATGATGACTTCCCGGGCTGAATATCGCCTGATCCTGCGCCAGGACAATGCGGATCGTCGCCTCACGCCACTGGGCCATGAACTGGGTTTGGTCAATGATACGCGCTATGAGCGCTACCTGGCCAAGCAAGCCCGTATCACAGCGGAAAATGAACGTTTCCGCAAAACCCGCGTCGCCCCAGGTGAGACAGTCAATGGGCTGCTCGAAAGCCTCGGTAGCACGCCGCTCAAACCAGGCGCCGGAACCAGCCTGGCGGATTTGCTGCGCCGCCCGGAAATCCACTACGACGACCTGGCCCCGATCGATCCCAACCGCCCGGAATTGTCTTATGCAGAACAATTTGCCGTCGAAGTCGACCTGAAATACGAAGGCTACATCCGGCTGGAACAGGAGCGCATAGACCGATTCCTGCGCCTGGAACACCGCGAACTGCCGGAAGCGATCGATTACACCGCGATCACCGGCCTGCGCCTGGAAGCACGCCAGAAACTGTCCCGCCTGCAGCCGGCGTCTATTGGCCAGGCGAGTCGCATCTCGGGCGTGTCACCAGCCGACATTGCCGTCCTGTTGGTCTATCTCGATTCCAGAGGTGCTCCCCATGCCTGATTCCGTTGTCCCTTTGCCGCGCACCCCAGATCTGGGCGGTCAACTGGAGCGTATCCAGCCCCATCTGTCTGAACAGCTCAACGACCACCAGCAGCAACAGTTGCTCCAATATGCCCGCCTGCTGCGCGAATGGAATGAAAAACTCAATTTGACCGCGATCCTCGATGATGAAGGCATCGCCGTTCGTCATTTCCAGGATTCACTGACGCTGGTCCCAGCCATTCGTTCGTACCAGCAGAGCCACCCTGGTGCGCTGCGCCTGGCAGATGTCGGGACCGGTGCCGGCTTCCCAGGCCTGGTGCTGAAAATTGCCTGTCCGGAAATCGAGGTGGTGCTGATCGATGCTTTGAACAAACGCCTGAAGTTTCTCGAGGCCGTGATTGCCGAGCTGGGCCTTCAGGGTATTCGCACCGAACATGCGCGGGCGGAGGATGCCGGCCGGATGAAAAACCTGCGTGAGCAATTCGACCTCGTCGTCGCCCGCGCGGTCGCTTCTCTGCCGGTTCTGGCCGAATATTGCCTGCCTTTGGTGCGAAAGAATGGCCAGTTCATTGCCATGAAAGCCCAGGCTGAAGATGAAATCACCTCTGCCCAGAAAGCCCTGGCAACCCTGGGCGGCGATAAACCCCGTGTGCAGGCTTTCCTGCTGCCTGGCACCGACATGCAACGCACCCTCATCGCTGTGGACAAAGTGCGCCCGACCCCCCCTGCCTATCCCCGCAAAGCCGGTAAAGTGGAACAAAATCCTCTGCAATGATATAATAGACAGGTTAAAAACGATTCGCCCGTGACAGGAGGCAAACACACGCATGGCTGACGAGCTGGATCGCGCCCAGAACTCCGCGAACCTCGACAAACGAGACCTGCAGAAGCAGAAAGAAGCCGCGGTTGACGCCGCATTCCGCAATCCGTTCAATACGATCATCCCGATCGATCTTGAAGACGAAATGAAAAAATCATTCATCGACTATGCGATGAGTGTCATTTCCGACCGTGCCCTGCCGGATGTCCGTGATGGCCTCAAACCGGTCCACCGCCGCATCCTCTACTCGATGTTCACCCAGGGCTTTACCCCTGACAAGTCCTACCGCAAGTGCGCCACCACCGTTGGTGACGTCCTCGGCCGTTTCCACCCCCACGGTGACGCCGCTGTCTATGACACCATGGTCCGCATGGCCCAGGATTTCTCGCTGCGCCACATGCTCGTTGACGGCCATGGCAACTTTGGTTCTCGCGACGGTGATCCGCCAGCTGCTTACCGATACACCGAAGCCCGTTTGTCCAAGATCTCGCTCGAGATGATGAGCGACATCAATAAGAACACCGTCGACTTCAAGCCCAACTTCGACGAACACGAAATGGAACCGATCGTCCTGCCGGCCCGTTTCCCCAACCTGCTCGTCAATGGCTCGACCGGCATTGCTGTCGGCATGGCGACCAATATCCCGCCCCACAATCTGCGCGAAGTCATCGAAGGGGTCATCCTCCTGATCGAAAAACCGGAGGCTACGGTCGAGGAGCTGATGACCGTCATCAAAGGGCCAGACTTCCCGACTTATGGCACCATTCTCGGTGTTTCCGGCATTCGCGATGCCTACCGGACCGGTCGTGGCCGCATTGTTGTCCGGGCCAATACCGACATCGAGCCGATGAAGAACAACCGCCAGCGCATCATCGTGCGGGATTTGCCCTACATGGTCAACAAAGCCCGCCTGATCGAGCGCATCGCCGAACTGGCCAAGGACAAAAAAGTCGAAGGCATTTCCGACATCCGCGACGAGTCTGACCGCAATGACGCCGTCCGCATTGTCATCGAACTGAAAAAAGAAGCCAATGCCAGCGTCGTCCTGAATCAGCTGTACAAGAACACCCAGCTCCAGGATGCCTTCAACGCCAATATGCTCGCACTGGTCCCGGATGAGCTGGGCCGTTTTGAACCGAAAATCGTCAACCTGCGCGAAAGCCTGGCCTACTATATTGAACACCAAAAGGAAGTCACCCGCCGCCGCATCCGCTTCGACCTCGAAAAGGCCGAAGCCCGGCGCCATATTGTCGAAGGCCTGCGCATCGCCATCGACCACATTGATGAAGTCATTGCCATCATCCGCGGCTCGAGAAGCGAAGATCAAGCCAAGGAACGCCTGATCGAGCGTTTCGGATTCTCGGACAAGCAAGCCCAGCACATCGTCGACATGCGCCTCGGCCGCCTGACCGGTCTCGAACGTGAAAAGCTCGAGAACGAATTCCGCGATCTGTGCGAAAAGATCGACTATCTGCAGAGCCTGCTTGCGGAAGAACCCTTGTTGCTCGGCGTCATCAAGGATGACCTGCTCGATGTAGCCCGCCGCTTTGGCGACGACCGCCGCACGGCGATCGAGAGCACTGGCGACGACGAGATCGATGATGAATCCCTGATCCAGGAAGCTTCGATTGTCGTCACCCTGACCCATTTCGGCTATGTCAAGCGCATGCCGGTCGACACCTACAACACCCAGCACCGCGGCGGACGCGGCGTCACAGGCATGGCCACCCGTGAGGAAGATTTCGTCCAGACCATCCTGACGACCTCAACCCACGCCATGCTGCTTTTCTTCACCAACAAGGGCAAATCCTACCGCCTCAAGGGCTACCAGATCCCCGAAGCCAGTCGGCAGGCCAAGGGCATGGCGATCGTCAACCTGATAGCGCTCGACAGCGATGAAAAGATCCGCGCCGTTATCCCGATCCAGAGCTTTGACCAGGGCGGCTGCCTGATGATGGCCACCAAATCCGGTGTCGTCAAGAAAACCGACCTGTCCGATTATTCCAATATGAATCGCAACGGCCTGATCGCGATCAACCTGCGCGAGGACGACGAACTGATCGGCGTTCAGCTGACCGAAAGCCACAACGACATCGTTCTGGTCACTCGTGAAGGCATGTCGATCCGCTTCGATGACGATGACGTCCGGGCGACCGGCCGCAATACCCAGGGCGTGCGCGGCATTGCGCTCGATGATGGCGATGAAGTCGTAGGCATGGCTCCGACTGTACCAGGCAAGACGATTCTTGTCGTTTCGGAACGCGGTTTTGGCAAACGTACCGAACTGGAGGAATACCGCATCCAGTCCCGTGCGGGCAAAGGCCTGATCACCTACAAGCCATCCGAGAAAACCGGCAGCCTGGCGGGCATTGCCCTGGTCGATGACAGCAACGACCTCATCCTGGTCAGCGACACCGGCATCATCATCCGCATGTCGGCCGCCGAGATCCCGATCCTCTCACGCAACACCCAGGGTGTCCGCATGATGCGCACCGGCGAAGGCAAAGTCGTCGACCTCGCCGTCGTTGAGCACGAAGAGCCCGGGGAAGAAGAGGCAGGTGAGGAACTGGCTCTGGTCGAGGGTGAAGCAGGCGAGACCGGCGATGCAGCCATCGAACCTGCAGCAGACGAAACCTCAAAAGAAGCACCCGTGGCTGAGACCCCAGAGGAAACCTGATCACCCTCACTGACCCAGAGTCCGGTCCAATAGTCCAGAAACCTCCCCGCAACAGCTGTTCCGGGGAGGTTTTTTCATGGAATAAGGCATAAATTGCGCCTGCCAGAATCACAGATGCAAACAGGATTCACTGGTTGCAATCGTTTGGATGTTATAGAACATCGATTGGACACTTCTTGTAATGTGCACGCATCAGATTGACATAAATAGTGCGAAATGCACAATGATCATGCAACAATTTGCAGTTGTTGTACAACCTATTGACGAGTTGTGCAAATCCTTGTAACGTGAAGACATGAACTGCAATCGTTTGTAGCACGGACGACAGGCAAAGGAGGCTGAGGCAAACATGGCTACCATCCGGGATGTTGCCAAACTGGCCAATGTCGATGTCAGCACCGTCTCCAGAGCTCTAAACAACAAAGAGAATGTCAACCCAGAAACCCGCAGCCGAGTCCTCAAAGCAGCTGAAGAACTGAACTACCAGCCCAACATCCTTGCCCGCGGCCTTAAGGAACGGAAAACCTACACGATCGCTCTCCTGACGCCCAGCTTTGGCACATCGGTCTTTTCCTCAGTAGCAGAGGGTGTCGAATCAGCCGCCAGGGAAAAAGACTACACCGTTATCATTTGCAAGACGGACGGTAATCCGGCCATCGAAGCCGCCTACATCAACAAACTCAAAAACAGACTGGTCGACGGCTTCATCAGTGCCACGACCACGACTCACAGCTACCACATCCAGTCCCTGAAATCCGAAGGCATTCCCGTTGTCCTGGCTGTCCGGACCATCGACAATACTGTCGACGCCGTCGTCCTCAATTATTTCAAGGCAGCCTATGATGCAACTGCACTTCTTCTGGAAAGAGGATGTAAAAGCATCGCCCTGATCAATGGACCACTGGACAGCATTCCATTTGTTGACCGTTACCGCGGCCACCTCAAAGCATTGGCCGACCGCGGGATCCTGTGGGATGACCGCAACATCATCAACGCTGACCAGAGCAGCTTCAAAAATGGCTTCGAAGCCATGGAGCATTTGCTCAAGGAGCAACGCAGTATTGATGGCATCCTGGCATCAACGGATGCACTGGCCATCGGAGCGATGCGGGCGATCCGTAAACACAACCTCCGCGTGCCAGATGAGTTGAAACTCATCGACTGCACGGGCAATCCGATCACGGAAATGCTCGAGACACCCCTCTCTGTCATGGAGATGCCAGGATTCAAGATCGGTCAGCAGGCGGCTCGCCGCTTGATCGAACTGATTGAAGGAACCGGAGACCCTGAACCCATCATCACCCGCTTTGAAGCAGAATTTATTGAACGGGAATCGACCTAGACCATCATCCCCCCCGATTCATGGAAACAACAGCACTTAATCAACCCCTGAGATGAAACAGGTGTTTACTTCGTATGTGCGCAGTACGAAGAACTCATACATCAAACCAAAAACCGATATTATGTTGACCATTACAAGGAGAAAGAACGATGACACGTAAAAAAGTTATGGATTACAAGACGATCTTCCCGGCCATCTGCGTTCCGATGCACGATGACTACAGCATTGATGAAGAGAATCTGCGTTCCTATGTCCGCTGGCTCGCATCCTTTGATGAAGTGGGCGGTCTGGTGTGCAACGGTCATACTGGGGAAATCACATCGCTGCGTCTGTCCGAACGGCGGCGTGTTGTCGAGATTGTCAAAGAAGAAGTGGGCGACCAGGTCATGATCATCTCTGGCATCAACTGCGAAGGTACGATGGAAACCCTCGAGCATGTCCGCGAGATGGAAGAAGCTGGTGCCGACGGCATCCTGCTCATGCCGCCGCACATGTGGCTGCGTTTTGGCATGCATCCCGACGCACCCTTGAAGTATTTCAAACAGGTCAATGAGGCAACCAAGATGGGCATCATCATCCATCTCTATCCTTCGACCACCAAGGCTTTCTATCCGGTCGAGACCGTTATTGAAATGTCCAAGCTCTCCAATGTCAAAGCACTGAAGATCGGCACCCGCAACCAGCCTCTGTATGAGCGCGACATTCGCATTCTGCGTGAAAAAGCGCCGGACCTGGCGATCATCACCTGCCACGATGAATCCCTGCTCAGCTCCATGTTCCCGGGTGTGGATGGTGCCCTGATCGGTTTTGCCGGCTGCATTCCGGAATTCATCACCGAAGCCTGGAAAGCCATGAAGGCTGAAGACATGAAGGAAATCCGAAAGTATGACAAACTGATTGCACCGGTTTCCGAAGTCATCTACGGCATCGGCCAGCCCTCTGGCGAAGCCCATGCCCGCATGAAGGAAGTCCTCTTCCAGCGTGGTATCTTTAAAAACGCCATCATGCGCGAACCCGTTTTACCACTGTCCCAAGAAGAAAAGGACAAAGTTGCTGCTTCCTTGAAAAAGAGCAACGTTGCCAAAATCACTCTGTAATTCAAACAACATACCGATACCATGAAGTTGCATCAATCGTGAGCAATCAGGCAGGCCCGCTGGACTGGCGGGCCTGCCAAAAGAACATAGGAGGCTTCACCATGAAAAAAGCTGTTCTGATTCTCTTGTCTCTCGCATTGACCTTGGCCCTGCTTGCTGGCTGTGCCGGCAGTGCGGGTACCACCCAGGCCACGACTACAGCTGAGGCTGCAACAAGCCAGGCTGAAACCACCCCTGCAGGCAGCCAGGCAGCTGCCTCCTATGAAAAACCGAAATTCCTGTCCATTGGCACAGCTGCGGCTGGCGGCGCCTACTACCCGATCGGAATTGCCATGGCTGACATCATCACCAATACCATGGGTATCCAGGCAACCGCCCAGGTCACTGGTGGTGCAGTGGAAAACAATGGCCTGATCGAAGACGGAACGCTTGAAGTTGCGATCACCCAAGGTCCGATGGCCTATGCTGCGGTCAACGGCACAGCGCCCTATGAGACGAAATTGCCCAAAGTCACAGCCATGTTCACCGGACTTTCCAAAGGCATTTTCCATGTGGTCACGCTCGAAAACACCGGGGTCAAGACCATGGCTGACCTTAAAGGTAAACGCGTGGTCATGGGTCCGGCCGGCGGCGGTGCAATCAAGATGGCGTCGGATGTCTGGGCAGAGTTTGGCTTTACGATCGATGATGTCAACGCTACCTACATCTCCTATGCTGATGGCATGTCTGCATTGTCTGACGGCAAAGCAGATGCAGTCGTCGTTCAGTCGGCAGCACCCGCATCCGCCATCACCGAACTGACCGTGACACGCAAAGATGCGGTCATTCTGGAAATCGACGCCGAAACCATGAAAAAAATCACGGCAAAATATCCCTATTATTCCGAAGGAACCATTGCCAAAGAGATCTATGGCAGTGCAGCCGATATTCCTGTCGTCTACTTGAGCAACATGGTTGTCTGCAGTGCCGACCTACCTGAAGGCTTGGTGTATGATATGACTAAAGCTTTCATGGAAAACATGGACACCATCAAACAGTCCAATCCTGCAGCCAAAGGGTTGAGCCTGGAATCTGCCGTGCAAGGTCTGCCGATTCCGCTCCATCCTGGTGCTGAACGTTACTTCAGAGAGACAGGTGCTTTGAAATGACTGAAACAGTCCGTGAGGAACGCTGGGTCAAACCAGTCGTCAAAACCCTCTACATCGCGACATCGCTGCTGTTTCTCTACATAGCCGCTTTCGGCAGCTTCTCCGACATGATCCAGCGTGCTCTGCTGATTGCGCTTTTAATCCCAACCATTTTCCTGACGAAAAAAATGACGTTTCGCAAGCAGTCGTTTTGCTGGAGCCGCGTGATCGATATCCTGCTGGCCGTGGCAATTGCTGCATCCAGTGTCTACATCATGGCTGTCTGGCAAGACCGCATCCTCAAAGTGGGCAAGCCCCCATTTCTGGACATCATCATGGGGACCATCATGATTGTATTGGTGCTTGAGGCCACCCGCCGGACGACCGGCAAATTTCTCAGCATCACCGCGATCGTCTTCATCCTCTACACCCTGTTTGGCCCCTACATGCCGGGTTTTCTCGCCCACAAAGGTGAAACCTGGGCCCGGATTGTGACTTTCATGTATGTGTCAACCGAAGGCATCTTCGGCGTTCCAATGGGCATTGCCTCCAGCTACATCATCCTGTTCGTTATTTTTGGATCTTTCCTCGAAGCATTCGGAACTGGACAATGGTTTGTCGACTTCTCGTATGCGATCACAGGCCGTTATCGTGGCGGCCCAGCCAAAACAGCAATTTTGGCCAGTGGACTGATGGGCATGATTTCCGGATCCTCAGCAGCCAATGTCGTGACGACTGGATCCTTTACGATCCCGTTGATGAAAAGGACTGGCTATAAAGGTCATTTTGCCGCCGCTGTTGAAGCAGTAGCCTCCACAGGTGGCATGTTCACACCTCCAATCATGGGTGCTGGCGCTTTCATCATGGCCGAATACCTCGACATGCCCTACACCCAGGTTGCCCTCGCTGCTACGATCCCCGCTTTACTCTATTATTTCTCGGTCATCATGACCGTTGATTCTGTTGCGGTAAAAGAGAATCTTCACGGATTGAGCAAAGAGGAATTACCATCTGTCAAAAATGTCATGAAGGAACGGGGCATCTTTGTCATACCGATCCTCTTCCTGATCGGCTTGATTATGATCGGTTTCAGCCCGATCAAGGCAGCCTTCTATTCCATCCTGTCGATTCTGGTCGTCGCTTTTTTCAAAAAAGAGACACGACCAAACCGGAGCAATCTGACCGAAGCCCTGGCATCGGGAGCGGATTCTGTCCTTTCGATTGTTGCCACCTGTGCGACAGCTGGAATCATCGTGGGCGTTCTGTCCATGACAGGCTTAGGAGCCAAACTGTCTTACTCGCTGATCAATCTGGCTGGAGGAAATCTCTATGCTGGTGCAGTCATCGCGGCCATCATCACCATCATTCTGGGCTGTGGCATGCCGCCGACAGCGGTTTACATCATCCTGGCTTCAGTCCTGGCGCCTCCGATGATCGAAATGGGCATTGCCCCGATAGCCGCTCACCTGTTTATTTTCATCTTCTCTTGCATTGGTGCAATCACCCCGCCAGTTGCCATCACTGCCTATACAGCAGCAGCAATCGGTGATGCGGATCCCAACAAAACAGGCTGGACCGCTTTCCGCCTGGGCATCGTTGCCTACATTGTGCCGTTCATTTTCATCACGTCTCCCGCTCTTATTCTTGTTGGCACGGGAGGGGAAATAGCGCTCGCGGCTGCCACTTCCATTATCGGAGTCCTGTCTCTTGTTGCAGCATTCGAAGGCACGTTGTTCGCATTTCGCTTCAATGTCATTGCAAGAATTTGCCTGGCTATCGCGGCGCTTCTGACGTTAATTCCTGGAGCCATCTCGGACGCAGCAGGCATCGCCTTGATCGTAGTCGCACTGGTCATTTCTGTAGTCAGCAAGAAAAAGATGACAGTAACAGCATTATAAAGAGAGATTGCCATCCCCCTTACGGCTACTCCCTTTCCAGATCGATATCCACTCACAAGCAAAACCCCCGGCTCTCATTCGAACCGGGGGTTTTGCAGCTCATTGAAAGGGTCGATCCGTTTTGGATCTGAGTGTCTCTTACAGGTCCTTGACTTCGTTGATGATGGAGCGTACCGCATTGGCGGAGGCTTTCATCAGTTCTTTTTCATTATCGGTCAGGTCGATTTCGAGGACGCGCTCGACGCCGTTCTTGGAAATGATCGAAGGCACGTTGACGACGACATCGGTTTCGCCGTATTCGCCATTGAGAACCGTACCGACGGTGCGGACGGTGCTGGCGCCTTTGAGGATCGATTCGCAGATCGTATTGACGGCGATGGCAACACCATAGAAGGTCGCGCCCTTGCGCTTGATGATCTCAGCGCCGGCTTTCTTGGTGCTTTCGATGATCTCGGTTTTCTCTTCTTCAGTAAAGGTGATGCCAGCAGTGGCGCAGTACTCGTCGATCTCGAGACCGGCGATGTTGGTGGCGCTCCAGGCCGGGAACTGGGAATCGCCATGTTCACCGATCATGTAGCCATGGACATTGCGGACGTCGACATCGAGCTTTTCGCTCAGGAGATAACGGAAACGGGCGCTGTCAAGGACGGTGCCGGAACCGATGACCATACCCTTGGGCAGACCAGACCATTTCGAAATCATGTAGGTCATGACGTCGACCGGGTTGGAGACGACGAGGATGACGCCGCCGTTATAATGTTTCATGATGCTTTCGGTGATCGTCTTGCCCAGGGCCACGTTTTTCTTGGCCAGGTCGAGACGGGTTTCACCGGGCTTTCTCGGAATGCCAGCCGTGATGACGATGACGTCGCAATCGGCTACATCACTATAATCGCCCGCCTTGATTTCCATCTGGCCGAGAAACGGCAGACCGTGGTTGATGTCCATCGCTTCGCCGACAGCCTTTTCGGCATTGACGTCAATAATGACGAGTTCACTGGCCAGCTGCTTGATCGATGCAGCATACGCAATCGATGCACCAACCGAACCAGCGCCGATGATGGCAATCTTGCTTCCTGATTTCTTGGATAAATGTGACATGAGTGTTCCCCCCTGAAATAATAGGCCAAAAATTGGTCAATGATATTGTAATGCCGATATTTTGGGAATACAAGCGTTTACGGAAAAAAGGGGACGTGGTCCGTTATGCGGCAAATATGCATATTTCTGCATAAAATTTGTTGCGTGCGCAGCGGTGGCAGTGCATGTTTGGCAAACAATATGCACGTTGTGCATGAATACTCAAAGATGTGATTTCAAGACCCGGTCTCTTTTGTTTCAATGGACACCTTTTATTGGAGCAGTCAGGTGTAGTATTAAATTCAATTGTTCATTTGCAGTTTATCCTGACTGCTTGGTTTAGTGAAACACATCAATACCGGAGGTATGACATGAAAGATTTTATCTTCTGCAGCCCGACTACGTTTGTCTTTGGCCGTGACACCGAGCAGCAAACAGGGGCTAATGCGAAAAAATTTGGCCGGACCAAGGCTTTGATTCATTATGGCGGCCGCTCGGCCCAGGCCAGTGGTCTGCTGGACAGGGTCAAAGCGTCGCTTGAGGGAGCCGATGTGGCGTGGGTCGAACTCGGCGGTGTCCAGCCCAACCCACGGGCCAGCCTCGTTTACCAGGGGATTGAACTCGCTCGCACTGAAAAGGTTGATCTGATCCTGGCCGTCGGGGGTGGCAGCGCGATCGACTCTGCCAAGGCGATCGCAGCCGGTATACCTTATAAAGGCGATTTCTGGGATTTCTATGAAGGCAAGGCCCAAGTCAAAGATCCGGTGCCGGTGGCAGTTGTCCTGACCATCCCGGCGGCAGGCAGCGAAGGATCGCCAGGTTCCGTCATTACGAAAGAAGAAGGCTGGCTCAAACGCGCCGTCAATGACGAAAGCCTGCGCCCATTGTTCTCGGTCCTGAATCCGGAACTGACTTTCACCTTGCCGCCTTACCAGACCGCCTGCGGCGCTGCGGACATCATGTCGCACGTCTTCGAGCGCTACCTGACCAATACAACAGATGTCGAATTCTCCGACCGCCTCTGCGAATCTGTCCTCAAGACCATGATCCAAGATGTGCCGCGCGTCCTGGCCAAACCAGATGACTACGGTCCCCGGTCCAACATCATGTGGGCCGGCATGGTCGCCCACAATGACATTGTCGGCGTGGATCGCGAGCAGGACTGGAGCAGCCATGATATCGAACACGAATTGTCTGCTCTCTATGATGTCGCCCACGGAGCCGGCCTGGCTGTCGTCTTTCCGGCCTTCATGCGCTATACCATGAAACATGATGTCATGCGCTATGCCCAGCTGGCTGTTCGCGTCTGGGGTGTGGAGATGGACTACCAGAATCCCGAGCGCACTGCCACTGAAGGCATCAATCGCCTGGTTGCCTTCTATCGTTCGATCGGACTGCCGACCACTTTTGAGGAGCTGGGTGCCAAAGTCGAAGACATTCCAGTCATGGCCGGAAAGCTCAAGCTGACCGGCGGCCGCAGACTGGGGAATTTCTATCCGCTGGATACAGCAGATGTTGAAGCGATTTTAAACCTTAGTCGGTTCAATTAATCGAAAAAAAAGTAAAAGAGCCCCTTTACCCAGGCCCTTCATCAAACACGGGCCTGTCTGCTTGTTCAAAAATAAATGTTATGCGCCTGTAACATTTCTTCGGATAACTGCCTCTTAATTAATGTACTATACACAAACAGTGCCCCCTCTTTCTTTCCGGATAATGAGCTGATCATTATATATTTGCATAATATATGAAATTTATGTTACATAGTGACGACGCAAGGGTTACAATATAACCAAGAAACACTCTTATTAGAGACTTGTGTGAAGGTGGTCTTACAGATGGTCAGTTTCCGAAATCGGGATTGATGGCGAATCAACCAATCTTCCAAGTCAATTTTTTTAATTGACCATCAAATCCCTTTGAGCCTTTCAGGCATTGATGTAAAGGGGTGAAATCTTTGGATACAGATACAATCAGCATTCCTGTGATCATGGGTCTGTTTCGCCGGCAATGGAAGCTGTTTGCTTTCATTGTTGCCGCAGGTTTGGTTTTATCGGCCATTTATGGATTCATCCTTGCGCCAGGGAAATATTCAGCTGAAGTCCTTCTCTATATCTGGGATGACCGTTACCGGGACGAGAATGTTGTCCGATATGATGACTTGGTGTTATTTTCGGCTTTATCTAGTGACTATCAGGTCTTAGTTACAAGCCGGCTTCTGATCAGCCAAATGGCTGACAAAATGAATCTGGATCAAGATGCGGATGCTCTTATGCAGCTGATGAAAAAAATTGAGGTCAGCACAAAAGACGAATCCAGACACATGATTATTTCGGTAACAGACAATGACCCTCATTTTGCTGCTGAAGCAGCCAACGTGCTGGCTGGCTTATTGTCTGATTATGTAGATAATCAGATGAGTTCAGCCAAGGTCCAAATTGTTGATCCAGCGATTATCCCTTCGGAACCGATCAGTCTGAGTCCTTTCATGATCCTGCTGATCGGTGGCGCGCTAAGCCTGATCCTTGGAGTCAGTGTCATCTTGCTGCCGGAACTATTTGATAAAAGAATCAAGACCAGCCGTGATATTGAAAAAATAACTGAATACTCGGAACTGGGATCAATCCCGCAATTCAAGCGGCACCGCTCTTTTCAGTCTGGAGATGCCGATCCGCAAGAAAAATGGATTGTGTCCGGGCGGCTTGAGACGGTTCGATTAAATTCCAGGTTGCCCATACTGTATGCCACCATACTCGCCAATATAGATTTTATAACGGGAGAGCATCCCCTGAAGATGATCAACTTCACCTCTTCGCAGCAGGGCGAAGGCAAATCTGTTTCGGCGGCCAACCTTGCAATTGCCAGCGCCCGGGCGGACCATGAAGTACTGCTCATTGATGCTGACTTGAACCAGCCTGAACATCACCAGTATTTCAATTTGCCCAATGATACGGGGCTTACATTATTGTCTGACCAAACCATTGACATCATGTCACTCATCAAGGAATCCGGTATTCCCGGACTATCCATCCTGACCGCAGGGCCACTTCATTCTGATTCGACGGGCGTTCTGCTATCCAAGGCAGTCTGGAACCATTTGAATATGTTGAAGAAAAAATATGATCTGATTCTGATCGATGGCCCATCTTTGGACACGCTGAAAGACTCGCTTATCCTGTCCGGAAAAACCAACGGCACCATTCTGGTTGTACGCCACGGCTGTCTGAACAAGGAGGACCTCGCTCGTTCCTCGGCTCTGCTTACAAAAGCTGGGGCAAACATGATCGGTTATATCCTGAACTGTAATGTACCATCGGCTTACCTTGACGACGCAGGCAAGCATTCTTTCAGATTTATTCCAACCAAGATTGGAAAAGCAAAAAATAAACAGAAAGTTGTCGGAGAACAGTTGCCAGATACAAAAGACGACCCAATAGAAGGATTGTCTGCCAATGAGTCTTTAATCGAAGAATCATCGACAGCAAAACCGATCCAGTAAGTTTTGTAGTCCGACCAGGCAATCAGGCGTTTTACCCGGTTGCAAAGCCCCAAAGAGGGGAGGACTGAATCCATGCTGAGAGAGAAGGCCCATTTTTTCAACCGTTTGTCGCAGTTGATTGACATTTTAATCATCAATCTATCATTCTTCGCAGTCCATTTTCTTTTTGACTACGAAAGGTTGATCAACTTTGGAATACCATTCAGTCTCTTCGTGGCGTTCGTCCTATATGTAGTATTCTGGATCATTGCAGCTGATCTGAATCATGTTTATGAATCACGCCGGATGGTTTCGCTGCCTAAAGAGTTGAACAGGCTCATCAAGTCTAGCCTCCTGGCCTTGGTGCTTTGTCTGGTTCTTGCTAGATTGGTCGACACCGAGCTGGTCAACCATCTTTTTGTTGTCTTCTTTTCATTGACGTCATCAATTTTAATTACTGTGCAGCATGTATTAACACGACTGGTTCTTGAAAAATTTCGCAGAGCTGGCCGGAACATCCACTATTGTCTCATTATCGGCAACGGCTTGGCCGCCAACGTTTTTCTGGAGCAGGTCAGGAAAAACCCTCAACTGGGTTACAGGGTGATCGGTTATCTGGCATCACAAGAAGGTGACATCGATATTCCTTACCTCGGTGCGTTGAACAACCTTGAGTCGGTATTGAGCCATCAGGTCGTTGATCTTGTCATCATTACCACACCGCGGAAAGATGAAGCCGTGAACGAGTGCTTGAAATTGATTGAGATCGAGGGGAAAAGCATCCTGCTATTAAGCGATGACATGCTGGAAAGCCACCAGGCCGATGAGTATTCATTGATGGATTTTGGGGGACTGAGCCTGTTCAAAATCGATACGATCCATCGAAACTACTGGCATGAAATTCTGAAAGCGTTTTTTGATGTGGTTGCTTCAATCATGGCTGTCATCCTATTGTCTCCTTTGATGCTGACAGTTGCTATTGCAATCAAGGCTACATCCCGGGGCCCAGTATTTTTTGTCCAGAACCGGGTGGGAATGAACGGCCGAATTTTCAAAATGTACAAGTTCCGTTCAATGGTCCAGAATGCAGATGCCATGAAAGAAAGCCTTGCCAGCCAGAACGAGATGAGCGGGCCTGTCTTCAAGATCAAGAATGATCCTCGGGTGACCCCGGTCGGTCGGTTCATCCGGAAAACCAGCTTAGATGAATTACCTCAGTTCTTCAACGTAATCAAGCGGGACATGAGCCTGGTAGGACCTCGGCCCCCTCTACCCAAAGAAGTGGACATGTATAATCCCAACCACCGCAAACGACTCTCCGTTCGCCCGGGAATCACCTGTATCTGGCAAATCAGCGGCCGGAATTCGGTCGATTTCAATCAGTGGATGGACTTGGATGCAGAATACATCGATAACTGGTCGATTTGGCTGGATTTCAAAATTCTCTTGAAGACTATACCAGTTGTTCTGCTCAGAAAAGGGGCGAGCTGACAATGTCTGAAGAACCCTTGAAAATTGCCATGATTGGACATAAACGAATCCCTTCAAGAGAGGGGGGAGTTGAGATTGTTGTCGAGGAGCTTTCGGTTCGGCTGGTTGCCCGAGGGCATACTGTTCATGCTTATAACCGGAAAGGTCACCATGTGGCCGGACACAGTTTTGATGGCGTTTCCAATCGGCATCTGTCCGAATATAAAGGCATCCGAATCATTACCATTCCGACAATCATTCCAGGTAAACTCAGTGCAGAAATCTATTCATTGCTTGCGGCAGTCCGAGTCCTGTTTGGGAAATACGACTGTGTTCATTTTCACGCCGAAGGCCCCTGTGCCATGATCTGGCTGCCCCATCTCTTTGGCATCAGAACAGTGGCAACCATCCATGGTCTGGACTGGCAGAGGTCCAAGTGGGGTGGATTTGCTTCTCGCTATCTAAAATTGGGCGAAATGATGGCAGCTCGTTATGCTGACGAAGTTATTGTATTATCAAACAATTTGCGAAACTATTTTCTTGAGACGTATGGCCGGGCTGTCTGGTTTATTTCGAACGGCATTCAAAGACCGGAATCAAAGCCAGCCAGACTCATAAATGAGAAATGGGGCCTGGCAAAAAATGAGTACGTGTTGTTTCTGGGAAGAATCGTTCCGGAAAAAGGTTTGCACTATTTGATTGATGCGTATCGGCAAATACCCACAACGAAGAAATTGGTCGTGGCCGGAGGCAAAAGTCATACGGGTAATTACATGAATGAAATCCATGAACAAGCCAAGGGTGATAACCGGATCATTTTCACAGACTTCGTCCAAGGTGAAGAACTTCAGGAGTTATACAGCAACGCATATCTCTATGTATTGCCCAGTGACTTGGAAGGGATGCCGCTGAGCCTGCTTGAAGGCATGAGTTTTGGCAACTGCTGCGTGGTTTCGGACATTCCCGAGTGCACAGAGGTGGTTGAGGACAAGGCAGTTGTATTCAAGAAAGGTGATGTTGAGGATCTGACAAGACGGTTGGATTGGCTGATTAATAATCCCCAGGTTGTTGACCAATACAAAGCGGACGCTTCTGACTTCATCTGCAAGAAGTATGACTGGGATGATGTTGTAGACCGGACAACTGAATTATATGGGAAGAAGTAGCCATGAGAGAGCGAGAAATCTGGATTGATACGATCAAGATTACAGCCATTGCTTTGGTGGTGCTGGGGCATTTCTTTACGAGCCTGATCCTGGCAGGAATCCTGCCAGGATCACCCAGTTTCGCCTGGGCCTATCAGGCGGGCAATGTGTTTCTCATGCCTTTACTGTTTGTCTGCAGTGGCTATATTTATCAGAAACGTTCTCAGGTTTTCACTTTCAGGAGCTGGCTGGATAATGTATCAAAAAAAGCGCTTTCTCTCGGGGGACCCTATTTCTCCTTTTCGGTCATTTCATGGACGCTGAAAAATTTGTTCAAGAGCTCCATCAACTTGCGTGAATCTGGATTTGCCAGAACCTTGTTTATTGAACCAATGTCTCCTTATTGGTTCTTATATGTCTTGTTTCTCTTGTTTCTGGTTACACCGAACTTCAAATCAAAGAGCAGCATGTGGCGGATGTTATTTCTCTCGTTGTTCATGAAGTTGCTTGGTATCCTGGCTGCCAGTCAAACAAGAATTCCTTTTGCAGTTCATGGGGTGCTAAGTTATCAAATCTGGTTTGTCCTGGGTATGGTCCTGTCTAGTGTTGACTTTAAAAAAATATTTGGCATCTGGACCCTGTGGCTTGGCCCCGCTTATCTTGTTTTGTCCTGGGTTATGAATGAAAGGAACGGATCCTCGCAAATCCTTGATTTCTTGCTTGGCGTCATGGCTTGCACCGCTGCAATATCCATCGCTTATCGTCAGTTCGGAAATCGCAGCCGGAGCAGCACGTTGTTCAGGAACATTGGGAAATTCAGTTTTCCAGTTTATTTGATGCATACTATTTTTGCTGCAGGATGGAGAATTTTATTGCTGAGGTCAGGTGTTATGAATCCTGCAGTCCATATCATTTCCGGGATCTTGATCAGCTTTCTCGGACCTGTCGTTGCGACCATTTTCATGGAAAAAATCAAGGTATACCAATTCTTCCTGCACCCTGACAAATTCGTGAGATTCAAGAAAAACAAAATGGAAGTGCAATATGAAGATTTTAATGGTCAATAAATTCCTCTACCCAAATGGAGGATCAGAGACCTACGTATTCAAGCTCGGAGCATGCCTGAAGGAACAGGGCCACCCGGTTGAATATTTTGGCATGGAACACGAGAAACGGATCGTGGGCAATCGGGTTGAAAGTTACACATCAAACCTCGATTTCCATACCGGCGGCATTTCGAAGCTGGCCTATCCTTTCAAAATTATCTACTCTTCGGAAGCCAGGAGTAAAATCAGAAAAGTTCTGGATGATTTTTTGCCGGACGTGGTCCACTTGAACAATTTCAACTTCCAGCTGACACCCTCCCTGATTTACGAAATCCGTAAATTTGCCAGGGAGAATCAAAGAAACATACAAATCGTGATGACCGCACATGACTATCAGTTAGTCTGTCCCAATCATATGATGAGAAATCCATTGACTCAATCCAATTGCGAACGATGCCTGGGGGGCCACTTTTTTAACTGCACCACGGGCAAGTGCATTCATGGATCGACGGTCAAGAGTGCAATTGGCATGGTAGAGGGGTATTTTTACAAGGCGCTAAAGACGTATCAATATCTAGACCGGATCATTTGTCCCAGTCAATTCCTGGCAGAAAAGCTGAACAGCAATCCATTGTTCAGGGACAAGACCATCGTGATCCACAACTTTATCGATGAGGTGCCATGGAAACACACTGCGAAGGAAAATTATGTCTTGTACTTTGGGCGGTATTCGGCTGAGAAAGGGATCCTGACGTTGCTTGAGGTGTGCCAGTCCTTGCCTGAGATTCCGTTCGTCTTTGCTGGTGCAGGACCGTTGGAAGGCCAGGTTTATGAACAGCCCAATATTGAAAATGTAGGATTCCAGACAGGAGACGCATTGGAATCACTGATTCGAAAAGCGCGGTTCTGTGTTTTTCCTTCGGAATGGTATGAAAACTGTCCGTTTACAGTCATGGAAGCCCAGATGTATGGGACGCCGGTTCTGGCAGCCGATATTGGCGGCATCCCCGAACTGATTCAAACCAGTTATACAGGTGAACTTTTTAGAAGTGGTGACAAAAAACAACTGAAGGAAAAAATCCAGACGTTGTGGCAGGATGAGAACAAAGTCGCTCAATATTCGAAAAATTGCCAGGACATTCATTTTGATAAAACAGGCGACTATGTCGAGAAGCTTTTAAGAATCTATGCGGGTCTCGGATGATTGACCTTGCAGGATAAGAGGGTTGACCTATGGCACGACGAACACTCTATGGAACAGTCATTGTTACGTATCGATGCAATGCACGCTGCAACATGTGTGATTGTTACAAATACCCAACAAAACCTAACGAGGAAATTACTTTGGATGTGATCAGGAAACTGCCTGAAATGGCTTTCACCAATATCACCGGGGGTGAGCCGTTTGTACGTCAGGATATCCCTGACATCGTGGAAGTGCTCTTGAAAAAAACGAATCGAATTGTCATCTCAACCAATGGGTATTTCACAGACCGGATTATCAATCTGTGCAAGCAATATCCTGATGTTGGAATCAGGATCAGCATCGAGGGTTTAAAGGAAACAAATGATGCAATCCGGGGCATTCCTGACGGTTTTGACCGTGGCTACAGCACTTTGAAAAAGCTGGTTGAAATGGGTCATGCCGATGTGGGATTTGGCATGACTGTCCAGGACATGAATTGCGAAGATCTGGTTCCTCTTTATGAGCTGGCAAATGAGTTGGGAATGGAATTTGCCACAGCAACGCTACATAATTCCTTCTATTTTAGAAAAACGGACAACCGGATTGAAGACAGATACCATGTAGCCAGGAATTTTGAGATGTTGATTAACGAATTATTGAAAAGTCATTCGCCAAAAAAATGGTTCCGCGCCTATTTCAATTACGGCTTGATTAACTATATCTACGGCAACAAACGACTCCTGCCATGTGATATGTCCAGAAATGCCTTTTTTATTGATCCTTATGGGGATGTCATTCCCTGTAATGGAATGGTAGAAAAGGCAGTGATGGGCAACTTGCATCGCCAGTCCTGGGAAGAATTATGGAATTCAAAACAAGCTGACCTGGTCCGCGAACAGGTCAAAAAATGCGACAGGAACTGCTGGATGATCGGCAGTGCTTCGCCAGCCATGCATAAATACGTCTGGGTTCCAGCATGGTGGGTAATTAGGCATAAGTTGTTCATGGGCAGTGAATATGACCTGAATGAAAGCAAATTCATTCAGCAAGTAAAGCATGATGGGGGGGTTGATTGGTGAAAATACTGATGCTCGTTAATTGGGAGGTATTATATGGCAATTCGCGGCCAACTTGGAAGCAGCCGCCAGATTATTATGTTCCGGCCGAAAAATACTGGTTTTTCCGATATTTCAGAGACCCTGTCGACGTTGATGTCATTGATGTACATTCCTGTAATAGGATGGTGAAGTTCGAAAAGAATATTCTGAGATTTTATATCATCCAGACTCTGCGGGCGCTCCCTCAGTTAAAATATTACGACCTGATCCTGTCTCATGGAATACAAAGCGGGATTGTTCTTTGCTTGTTTAGAAGGATATTTAGGACAAAGGCCAAACACATAGTATTTGAAATAGGCTCGTTTCAAAGTGCTTCAGAATCTGGATGGCCTCTGAAACTAATGCAATTTGCCAGCAAATCGATCAATGGAATAATTTATCATTCATCAAAGCAACTTGAGTATTACACAAAATTTTTCCCTTGGCTTGTTGAGCGTTCGCAATTCATAAAATTTGGAACAGACTTGGAATATTTTGAACCATCACAACTGAAAAAGAGAGAAGATGCTGACACATATATCCTATGTGTGGGTTATGCCAAGAGAGATTGGGAAACTTTGATAAAGGCTTACCAGTTGCTCGATACACCCATCAGGCTGAGGCTTGTCGGAAAAATTGAAGAAAAAATCAAGGAAATCAAAGGCATTGAACAAATGCCCTATATTCCTATCAATGAGTTGAAAGATCTAATTCACAGCGCATTGTTTTGTATTTTACCATTGGAATCGCATAATTACGCATTTGGGCAAATGACACTCTTGCAGCAAATGGCCATGAAGAAACTGGTTGTTGTTGCAAGAGTTCCTAGTGTTGTTGACTATGTAAAAGAAGGTAAAACAGCCTTATTCTATTCACCACTAGACATTGAAGATTGTGCAAGAGTGATGCAGGATGTTCTGAACAAAAGATATAATATACAAAAGATCGGTGATGCAGCTAGAAGAGACCTGGAAATGTTCTGCAATGAGGAGATTATGGCACAAAACATTGAAGATTTTTTGAATTCCATTATGAACCAATAAGCAAGAGGCCTCTTGAAATGGATGATAAAAAGCTATTTTATCGATTGCTGCTGCTTTTTCCGATTACCACATTGATCCAGTCAGGTCTGCTTTTCTGGATCAATCAGGTTTTGTTTGCCATTGTGCTTCTGCTAATGCTGCGGATCCTGTTTGTTGACAAAAGAATCAGCAAGCACGAGGTCATCTTGTATCTTATTATGATATGCAATCATATCTATGCGATTTGGGTAACAACATGGCCGCTTTATCATATCAATTCCCTGTTCTACATGTTGTTTTTTGTCCTGTACTCGATTTTTATCCGAAACGGATATACTGACTTGAAGCAATATTTCCTGGAAGATCACAGATATATTTTGAACATCATCAGACTTTGGAATATAGTTGTCGGGGTATCAATTTTTCTTCCCTCATCCTATCAGCGCTCATGGGGGGGGGCTTCCTACTTTAATTCTATTACATCCTCAACATTCAGATTGTCTCCGACTGCATTCATGATCATGACGTTAGTAATAGCTATTTATATTATTCACCAGGACAAAAAGCTGTTGTTCTACGTAATTGTTCCGCTCTATTGCTTTTATATGGGTGGATCCCGAACCTTTTTAGCTGTAGGGGTTTTGACTTTCCTAATTTTCTGGTATGTCTATCTGCCAAAACCCAAACATTTTTACATTTCGCTTCTGCCTGTACTAACCCTTGCATTTTTTGCCATCCAATATACCGCTGCAGGGGATAAAATTGCAGCGACAACCTATCAATCATCCAGCTATTTCGACTATTGGGGAACAGTTACAAATGGAAGAAGCATTTTCTGGCAGACGGATCTAATAAGTTTCAGCCGCGAGAGTTTTTTAAATCGACTGCTTGGATGTGGCTTCAATTACGTTTATGATGTTAATTTGAAGTTCTATAAATCGCCGATTTGGGCTCACAATGACCTCATCAATATCTTGTTGAATTTTGGATATGTCGGGGTAATGATTTATTCGTACGCAATGTCAAAGGTTTTTAGTGTTGCCAAGGCGATGAATACAAAATTGCCCATTGTTCTCATAGGAATGATCATCTTGATTTGGTTTATCACTGCCATGTTCAATATGTATTACACTTATTTCTGCTCATTGATCGCTTTCCCTTTATTAGTTGTGTTGGTTAGCAGCAAATATAACGTCCACAGTCAGATGAACAAGGCAAGGGTGAAAGCCGAATGAAAGACATGATTAGCATTATCATACCAGCCTACAATGCGGAGAATACTCTGGAAAGATGTTTGAACAGTATTTTGCAGCAAAATCATGAAGATTTTGAAATAATTATTGTTAATGATCATTCAGCGGATAGCACCAAATCAATTTGTAATAAATATGTTGAATCCTTTCAAAATATTCATTTTTTCGATTCTCCATTGTACGGCGCTTCAAATGCCAGAAATTTTGGATTGGAAAAGGCATCTGGTAAGTACATTTCATTTATTGATGCTGATGATATGGTGCATCCTGACTACTGTAAATGCTTGTACAATTCATTGGTTGAGCATCATGCTGACCTCTGTATTTGTGGATACTCCTACGTGTGGGAATCTCAGGGCCGAAATGAAGACATCAAGTACGATTCGTTCATTTCAAACTCAAAACAGGAGTTTGCAGAGCACTTCACGCCGCTGTTATTGAAAAATCTGATCAATTCAATGTGTAATAAACTTTTTTTAAAAGAACTTATCAATTTTGAGATGAAAGCGAACTACAAAATCGGAGAAGATCTGGCTTTCAATCTGGATTATCTTGATCAATGCAAGAAAGTTGTCTATATCAATGAAATTTTGTATTACTATTTCAAATATCAGCAGTCATCGGCAAAGAAGCTGTATTATCATGAGGGCCGGTTTGAGACTTTATCAGAACTCTATTTTCGACTCAAGAATCATCTGGAAAGAAATTACATGATAACAGAACTCGGTCAAAGGTTATATTCCAAATTATTCCAGGATATTCTGTTATGTTTAAAGGACACATTCAATACTGAAATTCATAACAAGCAGAGAATCGAAGAAATTAGAACAATAGTCAACAACGACTATACCATTGAAATCTGCAAGTTGACCTATACTTTGCCCATGGCCAAAAGGATTGTCAGGTATTTATTGAAAAGGCAGCAAATACATATCATTTTTTTACTGATGAAGCTGTACAGTTTGATTGGAAAAACATGAAAGCATTGATTATTGCCCCACACCCGGATGATGAATTATGTATTGCTGGATCCACCATCATCAATTTGAGGAATAAGGGAATTGATGTTATTGTACTTTTTACAACAAATGGGGATTACCGCAACTTCTATAAAGATAAGAGAATTTGTGAAGCAATCCACTCACTTGCGTATTTGGGAATTGATAAAAGCAAGGTTATCTTTCTTGGTTACGGCAATGAATGGGAAGGCTCCCATCATATCTATAATGCCTCAGGCAATGAAGTGCTTCGTTCCACAGCAGGCTATAGACAAACCTATTCGGCCTTACACCACCCAGAGTATTGTTTTTTACATGAGGGGATCCATCATGAGTATACCCGGAACAATTATAAACAAGATTTGAAGGATGTCATTCAAAAGTGCCGGCCGGAAATCATTTTTTGCGTCGATTTTGAGATTCATCCAGACCATCGAGCGACCTCTCTGCTCTTTGATGAGGTTGTTGGAGAAATCTTGAAAAGACGTGACGAGTATTACCCGTTCATTTTCAAGAAGTTTACTTATGCCGGTGTATGGTGGGGGGATCAGGACTATTATTTTAGTCCAAAGAGGCCAACGCTACCGCCAGAAGTCAAATTCTGCGGCTGTTTTGATCTTGATGTGCCATCTTATACTTGGGAATCAAGAATCCGCTTCACTGCGGCTGAAAGTACTCTCACAAAATTTCTGCGGGACAATTTATTATTTGTAGCTGCAAAGCAATACAAATCACAACTGGCTCATGCAAGAATAGTCAGAGTATGCAACTCTGATGATGTCTATTGGTATCGACGAACAGATAACCATGCCATGTCTGCTGTTTTCGAAGTATCTTCAGGGGAAAAGGAATATCTCAATGATTTTAAACTTATCGATTGTCCGGATGTTAATATTCGAGATGCGGACCTGACGTTATTTGCCAACTGTATCTGGATTCCAAGCCAATCGGATAGAGATAAAAGTATCAAAATGTCATTTCCGAATCCGGTGGATATCGGTAGTATAATCTTGTATGAGAATTTTTCTCCGGTTGACAATATTCTTGATGCTATTGTTTCGTTTGATAATGGCTATCAGATCCACACAGGCGAATTAAATCATTTGGGTGGTGAAACAATCATTTCTTTTGATATTCAAAAGCAAGTCCTATCGTTGTATCTTAAAATCCTCAACTATGAAGGTGCCAATCCTGGCCTTTGTGAAATTGAAATCTATTCAAGTCGCAATCCCAATGACCGCTTGCTTGAAATTCCACTTGAACGATACAAGCAACCAGAAGGAATAGATGAATATGACAGAACCCAGCCCGAAAAAATCATGTTCAAAATAGCTGTTATGTATTTCACTCTTCTGGAAAGACTGACAGATTTCAAGTTCAAGATTTTAATGGTTAAAAATAGAATTATGAAGTTGCATGATTAATCAACAGATCAATTCATGCCCAGTACTGACAGCATAGAACTGGGCTAAAAATCTACTATGCGAGGAACAATCCATTGGATATACAAGGCATCAAGAAATCAATAAAGAATGGAACCTTTCTCATATCGACATACCACCACTTGAATAAACGTATATACACAAAAAAAGAGTCAGACGAGTTGATTGGATTATATATTCGCTTGATTTGCTTTGAAAAGATAAAAAGAAAATACTCCAAAATATTGACCCATCATAAGCCTTCCGATCCTGCAACACAGGAATGCTCGAAATATATATGGTTCTGCTGGCTGCAGGGAATTGATAACGCTCCCCCTTTAGTGAAAAAATGCCATGAGAAATTGGTAACACATTTTCCCGATCGGGAAACCATCCTTATCACTCAGGAAAATTATCAGAATTATATCAGTATCCCGGACTGGTTCAAAGCAAAATGGCAGGCGGGAATCATTGATCACACAAAATTATCAAATTTGATCCGCCTGGAATTGTTGATTAATTATGGAGGATTATGGATAGATTCAACCGTGCTTTCAACCAGTAAAGAGGTGCCCAGCTACATTTTTGACGTGCCACTTTTTATGTATTCTGAATGCGCCCTGGGTGAAATCAGAAGTGCAGCAACTTGGTTAATCTCATCTTGCCGAAACAATAACATATTGCGAGCAACCAAGGACGTTTACCTTGCTTACTGGAAAGAAAATGATGAACTTATTGAATATTTTCTCATCACTTTTTGTTTGAAATTGGCAATCGAAAAATATCCGGAGGAATGGGACAGGATGGCCAAAATTCCGGCAATCAACCAGCTGATGTTGGCAAAAAAAATATTTGATCGATATGACCCAGTATATTGGGAACAGTTGAGTCAATTGACACCCTTTCACAAATTGTCTATTAAAGATACCAATGAAAGTGAATTGGAAAACAGATCGTTAGACACTTATTACAATGTCATCATTAATGATCAATGAAATTGTTGATTGTTAGACACTTTAAATCAGACGTAAAATATTGCTTGCCCGGTCAACTCGAAACAGACATAATGAAATCGAATCACTAGTCATCAGATGGAAGCAAGTTCAATCGATGTTTGACCATCAACATGTTTGAGATGAGCAGATGATAGATGATATCGGATTATTTGCTAAAGTGTTGGAGTTTATGCGGTGGATGAACATTCCAATTTCCTCAAAAGCATTTTACAGCCTGAGCGATCATTATTAAAAAAAAAATCGCTGAATTCCCACTGCCAATCACTGTTGATCGTGGCTGGAATATTGCTGGCTTTTACAATAATCATGATATTCAATAATTTCAATGATGATTATTCTCGAAAAGGAACCGATCCATACTTATCAGAGACTATTATTGAGAATTCTTTTATGATCCATAACACATCGATACCGCAGATGATTTCTGGTTCGGAGCTGATCACATTTTATGGAGCTAACTCAGCCAATGACGACAATGCATCAGCAATCAATGCAGCTCTGACCAGCTCGAGCCGAGTAGTTGTACCGGAGGGATCCTTCCGGATACAATCAGCAATCCGGCTGAGAAACGGGGTGACTCTGGAGGGGACAAGGGGCTCCAGCAAAATCATCATCGATGACACCTTCAGCAAGGGACCCTATTTTCCGGCCAATGAATTCGCCATCTTCAATGAACATTTTTCATCCAATTTCAATTCTGAAACAGCAGACACGTTGACCATACGCGGCATCACCTTTGTGATGAAGACAACCGAGGCGGTTATTGAATCCATTTTAGGCTTGGGCAACGCGAAAAATGTCATCCTGGAAGACTGTGATTTCATCATTGAAAACACGGCCTCTGTAGAAGGCAACAACTTGGATTTATACGCAGCATGCAAGGGCGTGACAGTCCGGAATTGTTATTTCAAGAATGATACGGGTGCTCGTGTTGGTTGCAGCGTTCAGGTCCGATGCTTGACGGAAGACCCATTGAACGTCAACAATGAAACATGTGACGTCCTGATCGAGAGCAATACGTTTGATAAAAACGGGAACGATGAAGTGGTGGCGGTCTATGGCTGCAATGGCCAAGTCCGCAATGTGACAGTGCAAAACAATGTGATCCGAGCCTATGGCCAAGTACCGGATATCATGGTCAGTGCCTTCACCGGAGAGTCGACAGCCACTTTGAAAGATGTCTTCATCACAGGCAACCAGATTACTGCAGACGATATCATTTTCACCGTGATCCTGATTGGGCGTGCCAATGATTCGACCCGGATGCTCGACACGGTTCAGGTTGCCGGTAATAACATTCAGGCGAAAGACACGAACCAGGGGAATACTTTTATCATTTTCTCAAACGATATTCCTAACAAGACTAACATTCTGATCGACTCAAACACCATCAAGAACACGAGTTCAAATCCCATTACAGCAGCTGTCTTTGGCCCGGGAACTGTGTCCAACAACACCATCGAAGGCAACTTCGATGTCAGCATCAATCTGGCCACGAGTGCCTATGGCAACACCATCATCAACAACCAATCCGGCGATGCCATCGAAAACATACCCAATATCGCCAATAACATTATCCTGAACTAACTGGTTGGAATACAAGTATTCATGGTTCTGAAGCTGGCCGGATAAAACTAACAATCCTGGCCCCGAATGGGAAAACAGTCACTTGATGACAATTGGTAACAAAATTATGAATGATTTACTAAGCATCATTGTTCCAATCTATAATGTTGCCCAATATTTACCTCGATGCATTCATAGCATTTTGGGGCAATCGTATCAGAACATTGAATTGATATTAGTCAACGACGGTTCGACGGATCATTCGCTGGAACTAATTGAAGAAATAAAAGAGACCGATTCAAGGATAGTAGTACTCAGCCAAAGTAACAAAGGTGTCAGTTCGGCACGTAACAAGGGCTTGAGCTACGCATCCGGACCATACATTGCGTTTGTAGATCCTGACGATTATGTTCACAAATCAATATATAGTGAAATGATGAACATTCTTGATAGTCAAAATCATGACATTGTTTTTTGTCGATTTCAAACAATCGATTCCAATCATCATACAATAAAATTCTTTGAAAAAGGACTTCAACACTTTACTAACAATATCACTTCTATCCAAGGTTTTTTTAATCCGCCAACCGGTTTATCAACAGATGATTCTTACTATACAGATAAAATCATGGGTGTAGTCTGGCGCAGTATATTTAAAAAATCAATCATTGATCAATTTGGGCTGACTTTTAATGAAAATGTCCATTTAAGTGAAGATCTCATTTTCATTCTGGCGTACCTGTCACATTGTGATCATGCAGGTTTAATTGATGAATATTTATACTATTATTACATTCGAGAAAATTCAGCGATGCGTGAACACTATAAAGATGGTTTGTATCCTATTCGTCGTGAATGTCTCTTGGCGATTTCTGAAATACTAAACTTAAATAATCATTTTTCATATAAAGAAAAAAATAGGATGTTCAATAAGTTTAGAATAGAAGCAGGCAAAGAAATCATTTCAAATGAATTGAGATTTAACGCTAATTATTTCAGTGAATTAAAGAAGTTGACAACAGCAGGTTTTTTTAGGGAATTTCTACCTATGGAATGCATGATTCAAATGCTTCATGATAAAAATGAAATTGGGACTATCATTTTACTTCTTTTATCAAAATTGAGGCTTTGGAAATCGATTAAATTGCTCTACTACTTGAAATCAGGAACTTGGCTGAATAGAAATCATGGATTGCCGGAGGTGAAAAAAAGTGCCAGACATTAATTCTGGAAACAGGATAGCCTCTGGTCTATTCTGGAAGTTCGCTGAAAGAATTTTTGCTCAGGTTATGACTTTTATCATCTCAATCGTACTTGCAAGAATGTTATTGCCAGAAGCTTATGGCATGATTGCAATGGTTTTGATTTTCATCAATATCGCCAATATTTTTGTCTCCGACGGGATTAGCACCGCATTAATCCAAAAAAAAGACGCCAACGAATTAGACTTTACAACGATGTTTCATTGTAGCTTTGCACTATCCATACTGTTTTATCTTGTCATATACCTTGCAGCACCAGCCATGGAGTCTTTTTTTAACTTAAACGATTTTAAAATAATCATCAGAGTGATATCGCTTCAGTTGCCATTATCATCACTCAATTCCATTCAGCAAGCCTTCGTATCAAGAAATATGCTTTTTAGAAAATTCTTCTATTCGACCGTTATTGGCGTTGCAATTTCCGGCTTGATTGGTATTGTCATTGCTCTGTCTGGCTTAGGTGTTTGGGCGTTAGTTGCCCAATATCTGGTAAATACATTTATTAATACGATTGTTCTTTTGATCATTATCCCGTGGAAACCGAAATTGCGATTTTCGACATTGTCACTTAAACCACTGCTAAGCTATGGATGGAAAATCGCGGCAGGCAGTCTGTTGAACAGTATCTACCTTGAATCCAGAACCCTGATTATAGGCAAGAAATATTCCTCTTCTGATTTGGCTTTTTACAACAGAGGGTCCCAGTTCCCAGGTCTTTTCACCACCAATATCGTATCCACGATTGCGGCTGTCTTATTCCCCGTTTTTTCAAATCATAGTGATAATCTGGATGATCTGAAACAATTAACCAGAAAATCAATGCGATTGACTTGTTATTGCATTTTCCCGGTCATGACCGGATTGGCCGCCGTAGCTGAACCCATGGTCAGAATTCTATTGACAGAAAAATGGATCTTCTGTGTTCCATATTTAAGAATTGCTTGCCTGACACAGGCTCTTCAGCCAGTTGCTGCAGCTAATCTTCAAATGATCAAGGCCATCGGTCGAAGTGATTTGTATTTAAAAATGGAAATTATTAAGAAAGCAACAGGCGTTGCAATTATTCTATTGGCTATGAGATATGGCGTTTATATAATTGCTTTAAGCGAAATTCTGGTTGTCATTTTCAACAGCATTGTGAATATCTATCCAAACAAGAGACTTGTCAACTATGGTTATTTTGAGCAGTTTAAAGATATATTGCCATCAGCTATTCTTTCTGGTGTCATGGGAATTGCCGTTTTTTCAATATCATTCTTATTGAAAAGTGATGCAGTGACTATTCTACTCCAAGTTTTTTTTGGCGTCTTCGTTTTTTTAGGTATTTCTGCAATCTTCCAAGTTGAAAGTTTTCTATACGTTTTACATCATTTCCAGATTGCTGTTGGCAGAATCAAACGACGTAACGATTTTAATTGACAAACATTTTTCTACTTTACATTTACTGCAAAATATCGATAATAATGAACTGAATATTCAAATATTGATTTTTTACAATTCAATTGCTAGAATAATTACAAGCTGAGGTTCAAATTTGCAATTGACGGAAGCTTTGATGGACTGGTTTTATTTGGACGCTTTAACCAGTCCGGAGCTAATAGCGTAACCGGCCGCCATATTTCTTATATTTTATTGTGTTAATCTATAAGATTGTGGACGAGCTCGGAATCAATCAACAAGCTTTGATTCCGAATTTTTTATGGAGATTATAAAGATGAAAATTCACAAAACCATCCCGATTTTATCCATTACAGTCATTGTCGCGCTGTTTTTTCTTGCACTGCCAGTTGATGTTGATGCGGCCAGGTCCCTGAACGCCAAAGCAAAAGGAAAGAACAAACAATCCAATTGGCAGATCGTCACAGAAACATTTATACCCGCATCGATAGCAGATGAAGACTCCACTTCGCCTCAGGAATCCGATCCAGTTTCAACAAATATGTCCGGGACAGTTTCGACAGGGGCGACTGAGCCAATTTCGACAGAAGTAACCGATCCTGTTTCAACAGGGTTGACTGAGTTAGTTACGAACGAGGGGAATGAGTTGCTCCCAATACTGTCAACGGAGCTGATCACATTTTATGGAGCTAACTCAGCCAATGACGACAATGCATCAGCAATCAATGCAGCTCTGACCAGCTCGAGCCGAGTAGTTGTACCGGAGGGATCCTTCCGGATACAATCAGCAATCCGGCTGAGAAACGGGGTGACTCTGGAGGGGACAAGGGGCTCCAGCAAAATCATCATCGATGACACCTTCAGCAAGGGACCCTATTTTCCGGCCAATGAATTCGCCATCTTCAATGAACATTTTTCATCCAATTTCAATTCTGAAACAGCAGACACGTTGACCATACGCGGCATCACCTTTGTGATGAAGACAACCGAGGCGGTTATTGAATCCATTTTAGGCTTGGGCAACGCGAAAAATGTCATCCTGGAAGACTGTGATTTCATCATTGAAAACACGGCCTCTGTAGAAGGCAACAACTTGGATTTATACGCAGCATGCAAGGGCGTGACAGTCCGGAATTGTTATTTCAAGAATGATACGGGTGCTCGTGTTGGTTGCAGCGTTCAGGTCCGATGCTTGACGGAAGACCCATTGAACGTCAACAATGAAACATGTGACGTCCTGATCGAGAGCAATACGTTTGATAAAAACGGGAACGATGAAGTGGTGGCGGTCTATGGCTGCAATGGCCAAGTCCGCAATGTGACAGTGCAAAACAATGTGATCCGAGCCTATGGCCAAGTACCGGATATCATGGTCAGTGCCTTCACCGGAGAGTCGACAGCCACTTTGAAAGATGTCTTCATCACAGGCAACCAGATTACTGCAGACGATATCATTTTCACCGTGATCCTGATTGGGCGTGCCAATGATTCGACCCGGATGCTCGACACGGTTCAGGTTGCCGGTAATAACATTCAGGCGAAAGACACGAACCAGGGGAATACTTTTATCATTTTCTCAAACGATATTCCTAACAAGACTAACATTCTGATCGACTCAAACACCATCAAGAACACGAGTTCAAATCCCATTACAGCAGCTGTCTTTGGCCCGGGAACTGTGTCCAACAACACCATCGAAGGCAACTTCGATGTCAGCATCAATCTGGCCACGAGTGCCTATGGCAACACCATCATCAACAACCAATCCGGCGATGCCATCGAAAACATACCCAATATCGCCAATAACATTATCCTGAACTAACTGGTTGGAATAACTTCAGCACCCCTAAAAAATAAACAATTAGGAATCATCATAATCAGTCAGATCAGAAAAAGGCACCTTGACTGTTGGACGCAACACGTTTGACTTCAAGGTGCTTATTCAATATTAGCTCATATTACCGGAAAAATGTTATAATTTTGCCATGAGCAAGATTGATGAATATTCGAAAAGAATAGACGATTTACTGATTGATTTTATTGATGGTAAGAAGAATTATTTTGATGCGATTCGTCCAGTCGAATCGGTTCTCATACAGGGTGATTTGAATGCAGTCAGTCAACCATTTATTTCGGTTGTCATCCCAACTTATCGCAGAGAAATACTATTGGAACAGGCAATTGACAGTGCCATTCAGCAAATAGACCCATCTTGTGAATATGAGGTCATTGTTGTTGACAATGACAGCGATAGTCTAACCTCGTCAAGAATTAAGGAACTAATTGGTAAGTATTGTGATAATAAATTATATTACTACAAGAACAATGAAAACCTTGGGATGGCTGGAAATTGGAATCGTTGCATCGAGCTGGCGCGAGGCCAGTGGGTTGCATTCCTGCATGATGATGATATCTTGATGGAAAATTATATCAATACGATAACAAACCTATTGGAGAAAAAAACTGATATTGGCGCAATAATCTCCAATCACACAGTCATTTACGAAAGAATTGATTCAAGTTTTCACCCGAATAGAACATTTGATATGAAAGAGTCTGGAACTCATACCATCAAGAAATTATTCCAAAACCTTGAAAAAGACAAATTGATGCGATTGCATCCATTCGAAAGTGTCTTGTTTGGTAACATATATGGTGCGCCGACATGCGGTCATATCTTTTTAAAAAAACATATAATGAATCTTGGTGGATTCGATGAACAGCTTTTCCCGTCTTTTGACTTCTTCTTTCAATACAAGTTCAACAAACATCATAAAATATATTTGTCAAGCATTCCATTTGGATACTACCGTTATTTCGAAAATGTTTCGTTGAATCCTGACACTCAAAAAAAATTCATAATAACTGCAAATGCATTCAGAAATTATGCGGCGAAAAAAACTTTGTCAGGAAAAATCATCGGGGGTTTTTTCCGCACCGAGCAACATGTTAAAAAAGTCGATGGGACAATTGAATTAAACAAATTCAGTGGAAGTAATAACATTTCTCCTGAGATGTTCAATGATCTTTGCTTCTATCGAATCAGACCTGTTAGAATGAAAATATTCGATATTTCAAGAAAAATATATTGGTGGACCAAAAGACTGATCGCAATACTGGCCGGTTGATCATGAACATAGAATGATGACGTGCATTTTTGAAATGGGGGGATTCATGTGAAAGTCATTATCCTGGCAGGAGGGTTCGGGACGCGTATCAGTGAACTAAGCCACCTGATACCGAAACCAATGATTGAAATTGGGGAGAAGCCAATCCTTTGGCACATCATGAAGTACTACTCTTCCTTTGGTTATAATGAATTCATCCTTTGCTGCGGATATAAACAGTATGTGATCAAGGAGTTCTTTGCCGATTATTTTCTGCATACATCTGATGTCACGTTTGACTTCACCAGTGAAAACAAAATGACTTTCCATAATAACCATTCTGAGCCGTGGAAGGTGACATTAATCGACACCGGGCTTCATACGATGACAGGTGGTCGAATCCGAAGAGTCCGGGAGTATATCGGAGATGAGACTTTCATGATGACTTATGGCGATGGTGTTTCCGATGTCAATCTCAATGCACTCGTCGACTTCCATCGAAGCCACAAAAAAATGGCAACACTGACTGCGATCCAGCCAGGTGGGCGTTTTGGCGTCCTCGACATTGAAGATAACAGCAGTATCCGCCTTTTCAAGGAAAAAGCGAAAGAAGATGGCGGCTGGATCAATGGTGGCTTCATGGTTCTCAACCCGGAAATCATGAACTATATCAGCGGTGATGACTGTACGTTTGAGAAGTATCCCCTGGAAACGGTCGCTGCTGAAGGAGAATTGAAGGCCTACAAACATTTTGGATTCTGGCAATGCATGGATACGATGCGGGACAAAGATGCGCTTGAGCAGCTTTGGCATAATGAGTCAGCACCTTGGAAGGTCTGGTGACTCCGGCCGATTCTGCGGCAGCTGTTTTCAAGGTGACGGATGAGAGAAATCATCACAACAAGAATGACTTTCCAGTACATTTGGCTCTCGTCTGTTCTATAATTGATATAAGTGTACTGCTCTGCAGATCCGATCGATTGATTAACTGAACCCATGTTGACGATGGCAAGTGATGGCATTGGAAAGCAAGAGGATAATCATGAATTCGATTGTAGTCCAAGATATTGAACTGATTTTTCAAGGCCTGTCTCCCCAGGAACGTGAGAAATTGAAAGGCTCAACCGTATTGATCACGGGTTGTGCAGGCTTCCTCGGCTTGTATTTTGTCGCATTTTTCAGCCGCTACCAAAAGGAACTGCAAATCAAGAGACTGATAGGATTGGATAATTTCCTGACCGGATCACGATCTGTTTTGCAGCAGTGGTCTCATTCGGACCGCTTCGAATTTCACTCGTTTGACGTCATCCATGACGACATCAATGTCATTTCCGGGGCTGCCGAAGCAGACTATGTCTTGCATATGGCGTCGGTTGCTTCACCGACTTTCTACCGCCAGTACCCGATAGAAACCCTGGATGCAAATGTCTGGGGCTTGCGACGACTGCTTGATTTCTACTGCGATAAACCGCTCAAGAGCTTCGCATTTTTTTCGAGCAGTGAAATCTATGGCGATCCTGATCCAAAAAATATTCCGACATCCGAAGACTACCGCGGCCATGTAGCCTGCATCGGCCCCCGTTCTTGTTATGATGAGGCCAAGCGCTTCGGTGAGACGCTGTGTTATCTGTTCCATCAGAAATATCAGATGCCGATCCGGATTATCCGCCCATTCAATAATTTCGGGCCAGGCATGAAATTGAACGACCGGCGCGTGCCGGCTGATTTTACCAAGGCCGTGATTGAAAACCAGGATATTGTCATCTACTCAGACGGATCCCCGACCCGGACATTCTGCTATGTATCCGATGCAGTCACAGGCTTTCTGAAAGTTCTCCTTTACGACCGGTTTGACTATTTCAATATTGGCAGCGATTTCGGGGAACTGTCCATTCTCGAACTGGCCCAGATCTATCAACGCGTGGGTCGCGAAATATTTGGTTATTCGGGCAATCTGGTTTTCTACCAATCAGAAGACAAGGATTACCTCACAGATAATCCCAACAGGCGCTGCCCATCTTTGACGAAGGCAAGGAATCTTTTGGGCTTCAATCCGCGGATTGATGTCGAAACAGGAGTCCGGAGATTGATGGAACATATCCGGCAAAGCAAGGTGGATGATCTGATATGGTAGTCACAGTATTTGGCCTGGGATTTGTTGGATTGACCACAGCACTTGGCCTGGCTGAAATAGGTCATCTCGTCTATGGCATAGAACCAATGGAAGAAAAAACCCGGAAAATCAGAGCCGGTCTATTGCCATTTTTCGAACCAGGCCTGGACCAGGCGCTTGCACGTCACCTGGGCACTAATTTCATCCTGGCTGATGGCGTCAAAAACGCCGTTCAGGCCAGTGAGTGCATCTTCTATTGTGTGGGCACACCCTATGGTGAAAATGGGGAAGCCAACGTCGATGATCTGTTTACAGCGATCAGGCAAGCCCTTGAAGCCATCGAGGATAATAAATTTCGAGTCCTGGTGATCAAGTCAACAGTCCCGCCAACGACCACACGGGACAGAGTCCTGCCATTTGTCGAACAAACTGGATTCAGAGTTGGGGAAGATCTTGGCGTGGCCAACAATCCGGAGTTCCTGAGGGAAGGCCATTGCTGGGATGACTTCATGAACCCTGACCGAATCGTCCTGGGGGTCAGTGATGAGTCTTCATCCAGTCTTCTGAAGAGGCTTTATGCTCCTTTCAAATGTCCTGTGTTCACGGTATCACTGAATACGGGTGAATTCATCAAATACCTGTCCAATACGCTGCTGGCAACCATGATCAGCTATTCCAACGAGATGTCGATGGCTGCCGATGCCATCGGGGACATTGAGATTTCCAAAGCCTTTCGAATCATTCATCTGGACAAACGGTGGGGCGGTTGCGGGATGTCATCCTATGTCTATCCGGGCATCGGATACGGCGGCTATTGCCTGCCAAAGGACACCCATGCATTTGTTTCCCTTTGCAAGGCCAAGAAATTCGAACCTCATATCCTCGAGAAAGTCATTTCAACCAATGATGGAATGCCTGAATTCATATTCAGACGGATTGCACGACAGGCCTCGGTTGATGATGAAATCGGCATTCTTGGCCTGGCTTTCAAACCAGGTTCAGATGATGTCAGGGACACGCCCTCTGCGAAAATCATAGCCAGGCTGCTGGAGGGCGGCTATCGGAAAATCTCGGCCTATGATCCACTGGCGATCGATGAATACAAGAAAACAATCGGCCATGACATCGATTATTGTTCAGATTATGAGACGTTGTGCAGGAAGTGCGATCTGTTGGTGATCGCAACAGCCTGGGACCAGTTTCGGAATGTCCGGGAAATTTGCGGCGACAAGCGAATCGTTGACTGCAGGTATCTGCTGTAAGGTTTTGATTCAGCAACAGGGGGGATTTCGATGAGGACACCAAAAGAAATCAGAAACGACATCATCCAGCTTGTCGAAGAATATGACAGAGCCGCCCGGCGTGAATTGGACAGACCTTTTCAGCCCGGCCAGAAAATTCCGTACAGCTCAAGGGTCTATGATCATCGCGAGCGAACGAATCTGGTTGACAGCGCGCTTGAATTCTGGCTCACAAGCGGACGTTATTGTGCCGCATTTGAAACAGGCCTGGCGAATTATCTGGGCACTCAATCTGTTGCAGCCGTCAATTCCGGATCCTCCGCCAATCTCCTGGCTTTCATGGCGCTCACTTCGCCGCTTCTTGGTGACAGAAGAATCAACAGAGGTGATGAAGTCATCACTGTGGCTGCGTCATTTCCGACCACGGTTTCATCAATCATCAATTATGGTGCAGTACCGGTCTTCGTCGATGTTGAGCCGGATACATTGAATATTGATGCAAACCTGCTCGAAATGGCTTTCTCACCAAAAACCAGGGCCGTCATGCTTGCCCATACTCTGGGAAACCCTTTCAATGTGCGCAAGGTGAAAAACTTTTGCGATCATCATCATCTCTGGCTGATTGAGGATAATTGTGACGCATTGGGTGCAGAATATGATCTTGGGGCTGGTTATCGAAAAACAGGAACATTGGGTGACATTGGCACTTCTTCATTCTATCCGGCCCACCATATCACCATGGGCGAAGGTGGTGCCGTCTACACCAGCAACGAACAAATCGCCAAAATTCTATTTTCGATGCGTGACTGGGGGCGAGACTGCGTTTGTCCTCCCGGACATGACAATACCTGCGGACATCGCTTTGATCGGCAATTTGGCGAATTGCCGATGGGTTATGACCACAAATATGTCTACTCACATTTTGGCTATAATTTGAAAATCACAGACATGCAGGCGGCAATCGGGTGTGCCCAGCTTGAGAAGCTGCCCGGTTTTGTCCAGAGCAGACGGCAGAACTGGGACTATCTGTATCAGGCTTTGGCAGGCTTTCAGGATCAGATCATATTACCCCGGGTGGAGCCAGACTCCCTTCCAAGCTGGTTCGGGTTTGCTGTGACTTTGCGGGAAGGCTGCGGGACAACGAGGTCAGCCATAGTCGATCATCTGGAGAAAAGGGGCATTCAAACTAGAAATCTCTTTTCCGGGAATCTGGTCAAGCACCCATGTTTTGATGACATGCGAAAATCTGGAACGGGGTATCGGATCGTCGGGGAATTAAAGCAGACGGATCGCATCATGAACCATACCTTCTGGATCGGCGTCTACCCAGGCTTGAACCAAGACAAGCTCGAGTACATGGCCTCGAGTTTGGTCAGTGCTTTGCGCCAAGCCGGATGACCATTGATTTGAGAAAGACTCGAAAAAATAAGTTGACGAAACCGTGGTTGTCCCAGAGGGGACCTTTAATATTCAATCAACAGTCCGTCTCAAGAGTGGTGTCTTGCTGGAAGGCACGAGAGGATCGAGCCGAATCGTCTACAATCAAGCAACAGCGGATACTTTAACCATTTGAGGAATTTCGTTTGTCATGAAAGCGAATGGTCCGACCGTCTGGACCATCCTGGGACTGGCCAATGCTAGGAATGTCGTCATTGAAGACTGTGATTTCATTTGCGAAAGCAATAATGCCATAACGGCTATTGGAAATACAATTTTGAATAACACAGTAGGTTCGGCAATCGCCCATACCTCTTATTCAGCAGATAATAGCATCATCAAATTGAGCAATTAATACGCCTGTGGTAAAATAAATGTAACGATCCGGAAACAATTACACTCATAGATAATGTAGGCTTCAAATACAATTTCGTCATGAAATTGAATTCAAAGCTGCGAAGCAAAGAATATAATTAACATGCTTGTTGGATGCGACGATCATCTGACCTTATCTGGACGCTTGGTCAGATTGGAGCAGGCAGCGTAACCGGCCAATGTATTTTGGTCGGTTTTATTTTTCGCAATTTTGGAAGCATGTAGCTGATACCAGCGACAGCTGGGCTCTGAAGTAAATGGGGGGTGATGTTTCAAAGAAAACGCCGAGCCAATGAAAATTTGCATCAAGCAGTATACGCAGTATCCTGAGCTGTATGTGGCCAGGATAATCCTGACCAAATTAGGAGGTAATGGATATGAACAGTGAAAAACGACTGTTCTGTTTCTGGCTCATTTTGGTGTTGCTTGTCAGTTTTCTCCCGGCAACCGTTTTCGCAGAAGACCTGCCGGCTTCTCTTGACATTGACGTGACTTATCGGGACTTCCACAGCAATTCCTGGGATGGCAGCGATGGTTATGTGGCTCATCCTGATTTCGAGACAACAATATCCGGAATTTTGACAGGTATGGTAAATTACTCGCTTGGCGGTGATGGGAAACCAGTCTTGAATGGCTCGCCATCCACCATCAACAGTGAAACATCTTTTAACCAGTGGTATGAGAACACATCCGGTGTCAACAAAGCCTATGGCGGCAGCCTGACTTTTAATTATGATTCAATTTCAGGCAACTATGTTTTCGAAGACTCATCTTTCTTCCCGCTGGACGGTGAAAGTGATCTTGATCATGAGGGTCACAGCCACAATTACCACTTCACAATGGAACTGCATAAGCAATTCCAATATGTTCCAGGCCAAATATTCGAAATAAATAGCGATGATGACCTTTGGCTCTTTATCAATCATGATCTGGTGATAGATCTGGGCGGTATTCACCCAGTTGAAGCTGGATCAGTCAACTTGGACTTGCTGGGATTGACCCCGGGTGAGGTCTACGATTTTGATCTCTTCTTTGCCGAGCGGCATACGACAGAATCGAACTTTCTGGCAGAAACCAACATTGTGCTTCGAGATTTCGGCGAGATCAGTGTCTGCAAATACTACGACATGAATGGGAACGGTAGCGTACCGGATGCTAGCGACTTGCTGATTCCAGGCTGGAAGATCCAGGTATTTGCCGGCGAAGAACTGATTTCAGAGAAACTGACGGATTCCAATGGCAATGCCACATTCACACTTCCTGTTGGTCATTACATCGTCAAGGAAGTCTTCCCGCTCGATTCCAACTGGATGCCCACAACCGCAACATCCTTTGAGACACACGTCACCTGCCGTGGCAGCCAATGTGTCAAATTTGGCAATGTATACCTTGGATGTGGCGGCGGCAAAACACCTGGCTTCTGGAGCAATAAGAACGGCGCCAAACTCATGGCGGCAGATGACCTGGCCATGCTGGCAGCCTTGAATCTCAGAGACAAAGATGGCAACCATTTCGATCCAGCCAATTATAACGCTTTCAGGAAATGGCTGCTCAATGGCACAGCGACCAATATGGCGTATATGCTTTCAGTCCAGCTTGCTGCAATGGAGCTGAATGTTTATAACGGCCTGGTCGATGGCAGTGCCCTGATCCATGTCCCTGGCAATGGATTCATGACCGTCAACGAAGTCATGGTCGCCGCTGACACGGAACTTGGCTTATATGGCTTGACGCTTGGCGGCGATCCTAACAGAAGCTATCAGGCCACACTCAAGGACGCACTGGACTATGCCAACAACAACCTGACTTTCCTGGTAACGGCTATACCTCCATGGCCACCGATTTCCTACTGATCAGATCCTGATCATTCACATTCATCCATTGAAACCAGGGAGATCTCTTTCTAGGGGATTCCCCTGGTTTCAAGCTCCTCAAAAAATAATTTGCAGAAATTTCGAAAAAGGTGTTGACGAGGCTGAAAACCGGTGGTACTATAGCAAAGCGCCTTGCGGGAAGCGAGTCGCACGGACCTTGAAAATTGAACAATGCAGACAGACAAAGACGAGCCTTTAATCAATTCTTTATGAATTGAGTTTAAAAGTAATCAAAGAGCCAAATGGCTCTCAGATAAAAATTTATTTGAGAGTT